>ERZ826396.438-NODE-438-length-60729-cov-5.805815_pt1 | contig 60729 bp, 87 predicted proteins | sample MGYA00519926_ERZ826396 | MGnify/ENA primary metagenome ERZ826396 (study PRJEB31778, sample SAMEA3449230) | human gut metagenome | biome: human gut; feature: human-associated habitat; material: faeces | place: United Kingdom | collected 2010/2012 ... | reverse complement strand
TTTATCACCAAACCCAAAGGTTTTATACTTCGTTTTTAGTGCTACTAAGATTTTTTCTTTCATACTGTATGAATTAGTTTTGATTTTCAACAGCATAAAGTTACACTCAAAGAAGAAAGCTATAAAATAATTACATGAGGGATAAACCACAATTGGGCAATTGTGGGAAATTAGTTGTTTCACACCTTAAATAAATGCTCTTCTTTGTGCTATTTGCCGTTCTAATAGACAGAGAATACAAGGTAATGAAGTTAGTGCTATTGGTGAGAGAAAAGATGATGCTGAAGCTGCTAATCTTATAAATATTGCTAAAAAGTGAGGTGTTGGATGTTGTTTGATGTTGTTTTAACACTGTTGATGTTGTTGTTATTGATAAAGTTACTACCTTTGCAATACAAAGTAACGCATCTTTGATGCGTTACGAACAAAGATATAACTAATTCTGTTAGTGATAATAAAAGTAACACTGATGGCAATACTAAAACCAAACTATTATGATACATACTAATCCTAATCCCAAGATGACAGTTATTGAGGTAGAAAACTTCCGCAATAACCTTAGAAGGTGTGTATCGGGTAAGATTACACGCCAAGAGAAAAAGAAAATAGAAGTTAGAACTCAAAGAATGAATAGTGTCGCTAAAAGAATTATAGCTAATAATGGCGGAAAAAGCCCAATTCTCGGATATTGATATTTCAATAAATAAATTTTAATGCTACATTTATGAAGTCCAATAATTCCAATACAAAAACGCTTCCTAAAAAGGTTTTAAATAAATCTTCGAATAAGGTAGTATTCAAAAGAGTTACTATCAAGGAACATAAGGCATACAGAATACCTGTATATGATTATCTTATACCGTAATGAAAATTCTTCCACCTTTTTACGGTTCTGAATTTATTATGTGTAAACCTTCCACATCTGAAGGTATGATTAGGATTGATCTATGGCGCTTTAAATCAATGAAAAGCGGAAAGATATATCTTGTAGATGTAGAAGTATATGAGAATAATGTGTACGCTATTAAATTCTATCTTAAATCACAAGCTCATTTGAATAATAGATACAGTTTTCAAACAAATGATTTTGAGCCAAGAAGGATAGTTATGAGCTGTATATATATAATGCGACATTACTTTGAAAGTGATAATAATTCATCTTTTGCATTTATAGGTGCTAATAACATTGGAGAAGATAAAAGTTGCACCAAACGTTTTCGCTTTTACCGTACAATGGTCAACACCTATTTTGGTACAGAAACTTTTGAACATCGAACTGACGAAAGAAATAGTGCCTATTTACTTTTAAGAAAAACATCTTTACAAAGCGGAAATATTAAAACGGCAGACATAGAATCCTTCTTTAGAAATATATACATTCTTAACACATAAATAAAGCGGAGTAACCTCCGCTTTTCTTTTGCCCTCTTGCGAAGGGCGGGAATGAAATCCTATTTTATAATAACGGCTATTCCAGAAGCAACCCACGCCCTGTTCCTTGCGTTATAAGTCGTTTTAAAATCAATCAATCCATTCGCTCCCATTTTCTTTGCTTCGGAGACTATTTTATCCATCATCCTTTTGCTAGATGGAGCATACTCATTATTCGTTTTTCCTGTATATCCTTCGTATGGGACAATTAGCCGTAGATTTTCGGCTGTTTCGCCTTTTCTCAACTTGCCAACAGTAAATACCACTTCTATATTAGATATTGGCTGGTAATTGAACCCTGTCACTGTAGGGCTAATGGTGAAACCATCTTTGGTGTATTCTCTGTAGTCAACAACATATACGGATTCGGTATACATGTCTTTAGTGCATCCGGATAGAACTAATATTATTATGATCGGATATAGGATATTTTTCATGATTCTATTGTGTTATTTGGTTAGGGGTGATGAGCTCGCCTGTGTTCTTGTCTAATTCAAAATTTAAGACCTCTTTTTCTTCCGTTATATACGTGATATTTATAGTAACAAGAATGGTATTATTCGGGGAATAGGAAGCATCCCAACTATTTATGACAAACTCATTATTATTAATATCACACATGTATTGCCAAATATAATGGGAAGAATTGCGAATATCATACCAACCGATCCTCAAAGGATCTTTAGTATGAATGCCCTCCCCTCCACTTACATCTATTACATGATACAAATCTAAAACTCTGCCATAATGAATATGTTTGCTTATAAGATTTAATTCATTATCATACACATGTCCTTCTGAAGCGGTTGCTTCTGGATATGCGGAATAGTTTTCAGATACATGTATACTATTATCAAACCAAAATGCCATATCCGTAGGCAAATGGGAACGAGTATTCAATGTTACTGTATGAACCTTACCATTCTCATAAGAATATAGTTTTCTAATTCCCCAAAAACTCAAAATATCAGATTCATCTCTTAAATCAGCCAATAGATAGTATGTATTTTCATATTGAAGAATACTAAAAATTCGAACATACGAAGCGATAATATCTTTTTTATTTCCATATCCAAAATCTATATACAGCTTAGTCCCTTTTCCTATTCCTTCGGACACTTCAAAAAGGAATTTATTATCTTTACTAACCTTTATGGTGTAGCTTTCTTCGTTAAAATCAATATTACAGATAAAGCCATTGACTAAAAATACATTATTATCACCGGATTCCGTGTTTTCCTCATTATTTTGCTCTGGAACAGGATCACTTCCTTCGCTGCATCCAATAAGAAACAGCAAGGCAAATATTAGAAATACTTTATTCATATTTTGTGTGTATTATGGTTGTACGGAGGCAAAATAACATACAAATGCACACAAATGCAAATATTTCCTTACCTTTCTTTGGTTTTAGGTGATTTTTCTAGCATTAAATAAAAAGCCCCACTATTTGGCGGGGCGAATATTATAATTAGAACTGATACTACATTGTAGGTTTCTGTTTGGTTATTGAACCAAAATTATCAATTATTTCTATATCAGAAGGAGTTACGGATGTTTCATTAATATTGATTGAATCTTCTGATTTATTCGGAGAAATTGCTTTCCTTATCTTCTTCACATCATTGGTCATTCCCCATAACTTGAAAAATAGAATAATTTGTAATATTCCGAATACGATGATTACGATAGATACAAATAGTGTGATACCTTCCATGATATATTTATTTTTAATCAGTTATTTGTCATAGTTCTTCTTTCTCCTTTTTACTTGGAAGATTTAGGTATTCAAAAGCTAATTCATCAACTTCCTTTCTCCGTTCGTTGACTCCGTTTAAAATATATCTAAAAGATGATATATAATTATCATCTATAAATTCCTTGATAATATCTTCTTCATATATGTTCTGAATATCAGTTTCATCTTCATATTTCCAATACATTTCTACCGAAAAAGGGACCTTGACATCATCACTGCTTAAATTTCTCCCATCTATTCTTATTTTATCAACTTCAATATTTACATCATAATCCCTTAAGACCGTTTCGACATCCATGCCAGCCAATTTATTTTCATCTTTATAATTAGCCTCCCAATATCTTACAACAGGTTGAGAAAAAGGAGAAGTAGATAAGCACCACGATTTATCCAATATAGACAAATAACTATCATATTCATTCTTCCCTTCTTTTTTATAAATTTTGGGTTCTATTGAATAGCCAAATCTTAATTGCTCTACCTTGCTTTTTAAAGGAATCAGTTTAAAGCCAATATTAACCTCATCAACCCCTCCAAATGAATAATACTTGGTTGATATACTAGCTAATTCAATTTTTACATATTGGTCTAAAGAATTATCTTGCTTAGCTTTTCTCCAGTATCTCGATATTGAATCCGCTTTAGAAGAATAAGTTTTATATTTATTATTCCATTCGCTAGAAAGCTGTTTTTCTAATTTATCATCATGATATGTATATGAACTATAAGCCCTTCTTAATGTCAAGTTAGCATATTTAGCCCTCTTCGTATCAGTATCTAATGTGTTTTTGTTTATTGCCTGAATATGTTCATAAAACATTCCAAAAAGTGAATCTTTTTTTATTTCTTCATCAAGTTCTTTTAATGACAATGACTCAAAAACTGATTTATTTAAATTATCAACACAACTGTAAAACAGTATCAAAGGTAGTAAATATAAAATATTTTTCATATCTGTGTGTGTTATGTTATACAATGATAAAATAAAAGACAACTGTTCATAAATCCAAATAAATCCACATATATCTTCATTCACCACGTAAAAAAGTTGTTTTTTCTTGCTTTTTTCAAAAATAGTTTGTATGTTTGCGGCGTTCAACATATATAAATCGACTGTGCGGGCGGAGCTTGCATTAATCATGCGGGCATTTTTTATGCTTGTATTTAAAATATTGAGGTATATTGTACCCCCGTGTGGAACTGTAATGGAACCACAGCATAGTCGATATGTGTTGAACAGCGGGAAAGGCAATATACCTTTTTTATTTATTGTTATGTTCAACAATATCGACAATCATCATCGAACGAATAATAGTAGTTTGATGGCGACGTTAATCCACGATACGGATAGAATGAGTTCGCTTGAAATTGCGGAACTCACAGGAAAACAGCACGCACATATTATGCGTGATATTCGTTCTCTTTTAGCGCAAGGAGTATCACAATCCAATTTTGGATTGTCATCCTACAAGCAACCACAGCCAAGAGGAGGATATAAAGAACTCCCCTGTTTCGAACTCACCAAGAAAGGCTGTCTGATCCTCGCCTCTGGTTACGACGCAGTGCTCCGTGAGAAGATTATTGATCGCTGGGAACAACTCGAACTAGAGAAGCGCAAACCTCAAACTCCCCAAACCTACCTCGAAGCCCTAAAAGCCCTAGTATCATCGGAAGAGGAAAAGCAACGGTTAGCACTGGAGAAGCAACAACTGGAACAGCAAAACGCCAAACTCCAGCCAAAGGCAGCCTTTGCCGACGCAGCCTTCGCCACCGACGATAAGGTAGACATAGGAATGTCCGCCAAGATCCTGAAACTCGGATTCGGGCGAAACACTCTATTCGACAAGCTAAGGAAAGCAGGCGTATTCTTCGCCAACCGAAACGAGCCCAAACAGCGGTTTATTGATGCCGGATACTTCGAGATGAAAGAGAAGTTCATCGAGCGCAACAACCATCCGGGGTTTGTCGTAACCAAAGTGCTAGTTACCCAAAAGGGATTGGCTTATCTGAACCACCTGTTTGGAGGAAATCCTTCTGATGGGAAGCTAGCTAGGATAGTATAACATCCCCCTTCCCTAATTCATAATTTACAGCAGTCCGTTTCAATGCCGGACAGCCACAACTATATCAAAAATATACGAATATGCCAGAAATTACAATCATTGTATTATGCCTGCTTGCCGGATATAAGATGTTCGGCAATGATAACGACAGGTTTTTCATGTGCTAAGCAAGAGCGACACGATAGTATCAACACATTAAATAAAATCATTATGGAAACAAGAAGTTTGGAATTATGGTCTACCGATAGGATTGATTTGGTAGAAGCGAAAAACGGTCAAGCCGTGACCTCTTCTTTGGTGGTTGCGGATTACTTCCACAAAGAACATGGTAAAGTCTTAAGGGCTATAAATCAGTTAGAATGTAGCATAAATTTCAGACAAGCCAATTTTGGCTTATCTGACTATACAAAGAAAAATGGGAATGTAAGCAAAACATATCCCATGTACTACATGACCCGTGACGGCTTCACCTTCCTCGCCATGGGTTTCACCGGAAAGGTAGCCGCCCAGTTCAAGGAAGCCTACATCAACGCCTTCAACGAAATGGAAGAGAAGCTCCGATCCGAGCGTTGCACCAAGTACGCAGAACGCATCGTCAGAAAACAGGTGAAGGAGTTCAACCAATCATTGCAAGAAACGCTCGCCAGCGGTCGCAAGAAGCACGGAAACACTTACGGTGGATTGATACCCTACGGAAAGGAAGAAGTTGCGTACAACCCGAAAGAAAGCATGGAATCGAATCTAAAGCGGATATTCGGTCAAGTACATGAGATGTGCAAGGATGGATTCTTGATGTCCGCACTCGCTGTCGAGACAAACAAGATGATGCTGGATTTGATAAACAAGAAATAGAGTTGTGTTAGGGGCTTCGGACCGGCACATTAGTTGACGCCAATCAGCAGGAAAGGGTAGCCTTAGGGCTGCCCTTTCTTTATTGCATTATGGTAAATTGAGATTAAACCTTTGATAGCATTTCTGTCAGATAATTATTTAATTTCCTAGCTGATTCAATAGAAATATGATCTGTTTTCCCATCCATTTTAATACCTAAAGTTAAAAGCCCGTCATAGGTTTTATAAAAGGCTATCTCCATAAAAGGGACTCCTATGATGTGAGAGATAATACACGAGTTTCTCTCTGATTCAATTTCTAAGATTTCATTTTCTTCAAGAAGTGCAAGTGGCTTCTCCATTGCTTTTTCCATATTACGCTGCTATTTTAGAATTGTAGAACTCAATAATAAACTTTTTCCCTATTTCCGTCCAATACATGTGCTGTCTTGTCTTAATCTCTCCTGTGCTACTCCTGTATGGATATGGGCGGTGCACTGTATACCCTTTGTTTCTGTATTTAGAATAGAGATAATACACTCTACTTTCCTTATACTGTATTCCCCATTGGCAAAGAAGCTTATTCAACTTGATGTCGGAAATTCCCAAACAAGCCGCTATCATATTTACGGTAAGATATCCTGTACTTGATAATGTCTTGTCATAATAGTCTACTTTTGGTGCAGCTTGGTTTATTTTCTTTTCTTGTAGTTCTATAATTGCTTGTTGTTGCTCGCTTTGGGCTTCAAGTTGCTTTAATCTTTCTTCTCTCTTTGCCAAAGTGGCTTGCGCAAGCAATAAGGCTCGTGCCATTATTTCTTCGGGAGTATCATCCTGTTTGGTGGCTATATATCCTCCAGTAGTGCGTATTTCACGCAAGATTTGTTTTATACCCTTCTTAAACTGCTTAGCTATTGGCTTGCGAGATTGCATCAATACTTCATACAAACCATCCTCTGTGAGAAAGTTACATTCTCTTCTTTGACCTGATACAAACAATGTTTGGGTCAGCTTTTCATCTTCATCAACCGTTCTCACCATAGTTGATACATCTGAATGCTCAATCCATTCTGCCACATCCTTAGCAAGGAACAAGGGAGATTCAGATGAACCATATACATTGATCTCATGCCCTAAAAAATTGGATTTACAAATAAGACTTAGACTTGCATCATCCCCTTTCACATCATTTGATATAAAAAGACTATTGCTGATAGGAATAATTTCACTATCTTTGTCTCTGTAATTTAATGCTTTCATATCATTGCATAAAATTAAAAGTAAATAAATATCCCCATCAGCGGCTCGGACACTTCCGCTTTTGGGGATTTTAATTTGTCCGATTTTGTAGCAAGCAAGGATTCGAACCTCTCACGCCTTACCGACTTGCTGAACCTGCCACGCCTGGCATATAAAAAAGCGCCAAAGGCAAGCTCCTCACTTCTCACCGATGGCGTTATATCTTTCAGCCGTGAGGATAGCCGTATTATTTTCCATGCACAAATTTATTTCATATCCAATTATAAGCCTAAAATTTTCACTTCCGGAAAACCACAATTCGCTTATTGTGGTTTATTTGTCTTTTGAGCTAAAATCGAACTATACATTAAAAAGACTGCAACGATTTACTATTTTGTTCCATTTTTCCTATACTTTTTGTATAACCCCCGTAATTTTTCTAACCACACACCCTAAACATTGTCCTTTTTGACTGATTCAGAAGATTCATTCTTTTCTTCCTCCTCAATCTCTTTCAGGACTTCATCGACCCTTTCGGCATTACCGGCAAACAAAATCCCCTCTCTCCGTGACCATACTTTACCATTTATTGCACTAACTGCCGTTGTTACCCGTTCGTCAATGTCATCAATCATATACGGAACCAAATCCACATCAATATCAATAGTCTGGGACGCCTTGTCAAATTCGGATGGGTTAATATCCGCCAAAGCTGATACCAAGAAGTTTACCCTCCGTTGAAAAAACTCTCCAATTACTTCCGCATGATTAGATACCGCCATGTGCGCACCCATAAAAATATACCTGAACGCTTTCCCTGAAATGGCATTTCCAAGACCTTTCAATTCTTGCGGTGATATACGTGGGGTATTCGTCAGGTCGTATGCCCTGTTAGTAAGCCCTTCGAGTTCCAATTTAACCGTATCAGGAACCTGATTCCAGGTCAGATATTGAGCGTTCGCTTTATCTCCAGTCAATTGTATGATTCTGTTTCGTTTCTTCCCTGTAAAGCCTGACACGTCCCCAAAGAGCATTAAATACGGGAAGAAGTGGTAGTCTATACAATCGGCATAGCTTGATAATATCTTCTCTATGCGTACACGTATAGTCTTTATCTTATGGCAGTAGGTCTCCGGGCGATAGCCATATAAAACAGGGAGCTTTTTAAACCCATGCCTGAAAGACTTCTCCTCTACCGCTTCCCACCCATTAGTATTTTCCCACTGGTAAACATGGGTAGCGGTAACAGTTTGAAAGCATACTATTTCTACATCGTCCAGGTCTTTCTTTTTATATTCACGTGAGAAGGCGACCAAATCTCCGGCATCATCAAAGAAAGGATAAAGTTTATCTCCCCTGAATGGCGACCATATTACGCTACGAAGCTTATTTTGCGGTCTTACACTTCCCCCGAAAACCTTCTGTATTTTATTCCAGAATTTAGTCCAGAACGAATCATCTTTGACTGCATACCAGTATTCGGCACATTCCTGTTCAGAAAGCCAGGAACGAACTATGCGTTTATTCTGGTATTTTATTTTATTCTTCTTCAGTACTTGTTGGATAGCATAAAATAGCCCTTTTTCATCTTCATTGGACGGAGCGCAATCCATCTTAGGCTCAACCCCTACTGTAAACGCTGTTTGAATATTGGTTATATCTTGCTCCAGCGGGATAGATATACGGTTACACGGCTCTGTACGTTTTTTAGCTGGGATAGTAGTGCTTTGACCGGTACTATCATTCCATTCTTCCCCTTCCTTCTCTTCAACAACTTCGATGTCCGGGTATTTTTCTTTATCCACAATGATTTCATGCAAATCAGCATTCCAATCCTTCCAGTTTTCACCGGTATTGGGTTCCTCCGTTTTACGCCCTTTCTTCAAATATTCGATCTTCTGATCTACATCTTCTAATGCTAAAATCTCTTCTAATGTCATATTGATATATTTTTAACGTCCAAAAATCCCCGAATAATCTTTAGGTTTCTGAATTTTACCAAGAAGCTCACCCAATACATAATAACGGGCTGCATCGATAGCGTGGTTATCATGATCTTCCGGTTCATTTATATAGTTCCCATCTTTATCTTTAGCCCACACATATTTCCGTAGTTCTTTCTGAAGATTGTATGAACGTTTAGTTACAAAAATCTCCATGGTCTTCATTTTGTCTATACCTGCGTTAATAGAACCCGCTCCCTTTTCGACAGGATATATTTTTATCCCTCCATTGTGTATTTCTTGAATCAACCGTGGGTCAGCACTATCGGCTATAACCTTCAATCCCCATGGACGAAGCGTTTTAATGATGTCAGAGGAAAGAAGCCCGGTCCGGTAATCCACTTCATCCAAATACAGAGCATTATCAATAATTCCGCAACGAATAGAGGCGGACGGGTCATGAGTATACCCGAAATCTTGCCCAAAAGCAACCTTTTTGCACCAAATCGGGAACTCATCAACAATGCCCCATTTTTTGAATACAGCACCTTCTGCCACGTCAGCCCATCGTCCGATAACCACATGAGCATATTTATCCGGATCATTTACTTTCATATCCTCCACCTCTTTCAGAAACTCCGGTGAAAGATTCTCCAAATTATCAAAATAGGTGGTGTGAATATGAAGTACATTCGGATGGGTAGAAACCTGAACTTGCACACCGTCAATCTCTACGAGCTTGTGAGTATTCTCGATGTACTTTTTATAAATGAAGTGATTAGAGTCGCAGGGGTTCATTATGATGATAATCCGGTTCTGAATCCCTTTCTTACGGATAGAGAGCATTATTTTATCGAACTCTTCTTCATTCGTCCATTCTTCCGCTTCATCGCAGACGAAAGTTGTGATACCCTGAATAGATTTCAGCTTTGCCGTCTGATTACCGGAAGAAGTCTTGATGCCTCGGAACATGATACGGCTATTAGTCATTTTATTGACTATATCCGTCTTGGTAGTCTTGAAATACTTAGTTGTTCCATCTAGCTCTATCTTCTCCATCATTTCCGGGATGATAGACATACCAGCGGAAACCATCGTGTAACGGGTATAAAGAATCTGATGTACTATCTTCTCTACGGGAGTCATTTCAAAGGTCAACCGTTCGATGAAGGTGGAAGTGTTAAACGATTTTCCACTGCCACGACCGCCGGTGATAAGAATAATGAATTTTTCCTTATCCTCATATAACGGGTAATATATTTTTTGAGGTACGATCATTTCACTTTGTCTTTAATCCAAGAATCAATACTGATACCGTGGTCTATATTGGTAGGTATATCGGCATCTTCAGGCTTTGTCTCTTGCATAGGCTTTCCCCATAGCTTTTCGGTCAGTTCCTTTAACGTAGCGATAGAACCCTTACCGGAATCTTTATATAATGCTCTGCAAATATTAATGACCCACATGGGGGTATCGTCTTTCTCTATAATATCCTCAACCTCTTTTTTGGTACATTGCATAACATACACTACAACCTCCTTCCATTCGTCATAGGATATATTATAGGCTTTTTTTGCAATAGTATATAGCTTAGGCTTCCGGCCTCTGTTTGGAGGCTGGTTTTCGCTTGTGAAACGGCGCCCCTTTCCTTTTATTCGTTCATAATCACCAGATGCCATTTTTGCTCGTTTTTTGCTCGTTTTCCCGCTATTTTTCCGATTTATAATTAAGATTTTCTCCAATCAATTCCACGTTTAGCAAGAGCTCTTCTTGCTGCTTTTACAGACTCGTTCTCTGATCTTCCTTTAGCTGCTTTTAATAACTGTTCCACGATGCTAGGTTCCCTGATTTTTCCAGAACGAACTAGCATATTATATTCAGCTCTAAGTTCTGTTCTTCGGTTCTGATATTCTACATCTTTACGATTCTGCCTAGCAAGGATAGCTTGACCGGCTCTATTTCGATAGTTGCCTTTCGCTAAAGCAACGTCTCCAAATCCTTGACGTCCATAGCCTTTTGAGGCCAAATACTCTTCTTCGGCCATTACTTTAGTTCGGGTATTGCTATTTCTTATTCCACCGCTAGTCTTTGCCATAATTACCTTCTCTTTCTTCTCAAGATATATTCATTAGTTTGATAACGCCCATTTGGTGCCATCGGATTCATTCTTCTTCCACTTTCTACAGCACTTGAAACACGACCTACAGCTTTGAAAAATCTTTGAGGACTAACGCCTGTATTATGAGTATAGGATTGTATTCTTGCAATTTGAGCATTTACTTCATTGCGACTTTTCATTCTTATATTTCCAGTCCGTGTTCCTCCAAAAGAAGCACCAGGTCTAGTTCTACGGGTAGCTTTTACACTGCCCCCCTAATTCCTCCTGATGTCTTTGCCATTATTTCTTCCTCCTTCGTTTTAAGGTACTCCCCGATAATGTTGGATTAAGCATCAATACTTCAACTGGATAACCGGTATTTCTCGATAGATTATCCATAACTGTCCTAGTTGCTTTATATATTCTATCCCGATTAGCATTCCCATAAGTCCTAATTAAGCGGTGCATTACTTTCTTTGCATCTACTCCGCTTCTGATTCTATCACGTCCTCTAATCCCTCCACTTGTTTTAGCCATTTCAATCTCCTTTCTTAACTCTGTTAGCCATAAACTGTTCGACATATATAATGCTGTTTTGCACGCATATATCTTTTATTTTATCTCCACCACCGTAAACTATCATATTAGGAATATCCTTTCCTGATATTTCACGGGCAATCTGTATTTCTTCCTTTAAATACTCCTGCCTGTCAGAATATCCACGGGTCGCAAAAGCGTTATACCCGTCAGGAATACCTAAACGATTCCACTTTTGAAACTTCTTTGCCACATTCAAATCAGCCCACACCTTCACACCGCATTCCTGCCAATAGCGGGAAATCCACCTCTTTTTGTATATCTGATGTAATCCGTAGGCAACAGGGGTTGTATCGAACAAGGACAAGTTTGGCTCTATGACGGCCTCACATCCGCTATTAAGAACAGTTGTCGGGTCTTTCCATATTGCTTCAAACCGGTAATCCTCTACATAAAAATGATAGGTAGATATTCCCTTCTTCTGCCTGGTATCAGCGCCCCATGCTGATAAAGGAATTACAAGACCGCTTACTGGCTGTTCGTCCGCCCTTAAATTAGGAATGTCAAAATCATTATTGCTGTCATATATCCTGTCACCAAGCATCATATCGTAGAAATCAGCCTTTTCTATATCCTCTTCGCTTTCTTCTTCCTGTTGTTCCTCTGAACTACGCTCTGAAGACTTTTGTTCCGGCTCGTGCCACACCTCAAATCCCCAATCATCAAGCTCTTTGCTATCCCACTCATTGGCAATCATATCCCAGTCTGTCTCTCCGAATGGATTATTGTCTTGAATAAGCATTTGACGAAGCTTTTCTACTGGCATATCTTCCGGTAAAATACAGCATGGCACTTCTTTCCATCCTAAATGCCTGTAAGCATGCAAACGCATATTTCCCCCAATTACAATGTATCCACCGTTATATGGGTAAACAAGAATATCCCTTGCTTCTGTCATTTCGGGAAGCTCTTTTATTGATTTACAAAGCTTACGAAATCTTTCTCCTTTGATAAGTCTAGGATTCTTCGGTAATCCCGCTATTTGCCCATCATTGGGATACACTTTAGATATTACTATGTTTTCTCTTTTTATCATACCTTATCTATTATACCATTGTCTTTCAACCGAGATACAATTCCAGTGTAAATATACTCTATATCCTTCCGAAAGTCCTTATAATTATTGTAGAGAACAACCACAGTTTCGATATTGTGGGAAATAAATGTTTTATCGCTGATATTTACCGATTCGGCAATCTTATCCCGAAGTCCTTTTGGCATTCTTCCACCGGCCAATACACTGGGAGCATAAAGGAAAAGAATGATAAATATAAACTTCTTTCTGATATGAACGCTATCCTTATTTCCCGGACAATCCCTAAAGTCTTGTATTTCGCAAAACCATTTATATATAGATGGAATATAATCCAGATCTGACATAATAGGAGCAGATAATTCAGACTCTCTTTCCGACAATCTGGATTTCTGCTCTCTGATAGATTTTAACTCTGATATTTCTGAAAACATAGTACGATTATTTAAAAGTAAATAGTATATTTGTACTATGAATTAGGGAAGGGCGTCTATCTGGTGGTTCGGGTGACGCTCTTTTACTTTGTGTTCTTTCCCCATATTTTCGCATTATACAGGGAATAAGCCCATAACTTTATCTCTTCGCTGGTGTCCAGGAATTCCACTTTCATGGCTTCCTTCATACATTACGCCAGTAGGTTGCTGTCTTCTTGGTTCATAATCTGTTTTACATTAAAAAAACTTCCCCAAATATCAAAAAGACATTTGGGGAATTAATCTGATTTAGCTTGCACTATCCATAACGCTTCGTTCAATCAAAGGAAGTATATCAGCTACCTTTAACTTTTCATAAAGGAATATTCTTCCTCTTTGAGTCCATTCGGTATTTAGTACAGTGTCCGGACGACCATCCTTATGAGTAATATTAACTGTCTTGCTATGAACATACCCTTTTGAGACATAAGGAGCATACAATATCCATTGACCGTTTACCTTATGTTGAATCTTTAAATCTGATAACACTTTGTTAAAAGCCTTGGCAGACATTCCATAGTCCTGTGCAATTTGCGTAGTTGTTACTGTTCCTCTACTAGATAAAATAACTTCAAGATAATCGGTTTTCTTCTTCATCTCGATAATCTCTGTGCTCATACAGGATATTTGCTTTTGCTGCTCTTCAATTTGAAGTTGCTGTTGTGCCGCTAACATTAGGGCTTCACTAAAAGAAGAAGGGACTTGATATGCAGGAGTGGCTTTACCTGTTTCTAAGGCATCCCAACGAAGAACTAACTTTGCCCTTGTCTCATCATTAAATTTTGCTGCGACATACATACATTCTTTGTAGTCAAGTTCATAGCATGGTGTTTCTCTAAATCCGCCATTAGGCATTTCAACATTTTTTGATGTAAGCGGAAATTTCCGCCCACATAACTTTTCCCATGCAGGCTCCATTTTTCTAATGGATTCCAAAACATCTTTATGATTTCTACCTGCAAGTTCTGCTATTTCAAGAGAACTCATAGTCTTTTTATTACTTAGTATTAAATTGTTCATCACCTTACGTTTTAAATATTAGATAATAGGAACTCCATACAATCCTTATGTGGATCGTCGGAATGATAATTGTTGCAGAACTCTGCAAACTCATTGAGAAGGTTATGGGACAATATAAAGAAGTAAGCCTCATTCTTGGCATTCTTCTCTTTTTCAAATTTACGATAAGATACACGCTTTCGTGGTGCGGACGTAGATGTAGGATTTACTGTACTTCGATCCTTCTCTAATTTCATTGGACTTGGCATGTTATGAAATTTGAGTTATTAAAAATAAGAAAGGCTATCGCCTCACGAACCGCCAAGTCCAAGTTATTACATAATTGTAGTAACCCATGTGAGTGATAGCCCCTATATCTTTGCAATATAAACGCAATGCATAGCCACAAAAATAGCTACTACAAATTATGTCTAATACATGAACTTGGCGTGTTCACCGCAAAGATACACTCAAATTTCAAAATACCAAACAATTTATAGGTTCATAATCATTTTAAAGGATCAATCATTTGTTCTCTGTCTTCCATTTTTCTTTTAAGATAACTGTATTCCTGTTCAATACATTTACTTATCTTTTCTACATCTTCGTAACGTTCGGCTTTTATCAGATCTCTTTTAAAGCTTTCAAGCTGATTGATGTATACGATGTCATTACGATCAGTTACGTGCTGAATATAACTTTTGATGTCATTCAGCTTGCCCTCCATGCGTCTGTGCCATTTACCTATCAAAATTACAATGATGGCAACGGTTGTGACATTGAGGATGAATAATGCAATTTTAAGTATTAATTCTGCTACTTCGCTTATTGGCATGGCTATTCCTCCCTTAGTCAAATAACACAAACTCGTAAGCAAATACAAACGGATTACTTTCCCATGCGCCTTTGCCGGAAACTTTATCTATCAAGTAGGCAAAAGCTTCTTGGGCTACGTTCGTTGACAAGTAAGATCCGTTTACATGTGGGGTATGATATATTTTTTGTCCAAGAAAAGTTGACGCATGAATAATTCCCTCTTTCAAGCAATCTTCATCGCTAATGTCCTGTAGGCGTTCAACCTTGATCCCGGTAATTTTGATATGGTGGGGCATTAGGTCGGCTTTCACAAACATCTTGTTAGCCCATCCAGCTGCTCTGTCTCTGTGATAATGAATCCCATCCTGTACCCATGAATACTCTCCATTATATCCAATGTCTTTATAGCTTTGCGCAATGGCAACAACTTCGCCAACCTTGTACGGAGAAACAATTGTATCACAATAATAACCGTCTGATATTTTTTCTTTTATTCCAAAATAAACATTATCATCGCCTGTATTTATTTTATTTAAATCAGGTACTCTAACTATCACCATATCAGGACAGCTACACATCCAGTAATGTAGCTTCTTATCTGTTATTATTCTTCTCGTCATAGTCTTTCGACCGTCCAATACGGCTTGCGTTAAGCCGTATTTATCATTGAACATTATTTTCTTCATGATTATTCCTCCTTGATTAAATCTGGGTTATCGTAGATATTTCCAATCACGATAGTATCATCCATTTTTGTAAGATCAGATTGCCCGAAATAGAATAAATTTCGACCATTAGAAAGTTGAAAACTACAATTACGATATAGGATAATAGCTGTATATTCTTCTGGATTAAAACCAAATGTAATAGTGTGAAGAATATCCCCTTCGTAAATTTCCTTACCGTCCTTATCAAGCAATCCGGTGAATTGACCTACGGTTTCTGAATAAACTTCATACAGACCGATGATTTTTCCTCTTTCTATATCATTTAGATTCGGAATAACAGCGTATCTATTCTCTTCAATCTTAATAAGGGAGCCAAGCAGCCATCCATCACTGTATATGCTTTTTCCTCTGAATTTTATTGTACGATTCATTTTATTCCTCCTTTTTTTAATTCTTCACAATGCAACTTATAAGCATATGCAAACATCTTCAAAGTAACAGGATCAAAGTGAAAATCTGCTTGTTTGCCATCTACTACAACAGAAACACATAAATCTCCATCACAAAAATCAATATATGCCATAGCATCGTCATTCCCTCTGATAGAAAAGGTCTGTGTCTGTATACTATCCATGACTCACCTCCTTTTCTTTAAAGTGTTCTATTAGCTCTTCTACGGTAGCCTTGTGATAATGATTATCTCGTGCACAATCATCGTCATTGGATTTACAAAAAATCCATTCTCCTATTTCAGCATAAACTGTTGCTTCTCCATTGTCCGATCTATCCCAATGATTTACATCGCAAATAAACCATTGATTTTCGTTTGTATCATCCCTCAATGCGGCTATTGCCAAGAAAAGTTCTTCGTTAGTTCCGCAATCAATAGAACGAGATAGTTCTTCCAAATACCCTAAAGGTATGTTTAAGTAATATCCTTTATTTACAAATAGATAATTCCCTCTATCATCGTCAATACATTCAGGATGCATATAATATCCCAACTCCTCCAACTTCTTCCGAAGCTCCGGTGTATTGCGTCTAATAAACGCTGCTGTTGTAAATCCCATAGTTATTCGTTTTTAAGGCGTTTAAATACTTAACAATCCAATTCTCTTCAATTTCTTTCTAAAATTCTTTTCATTCAAGGCTTGGTCGTAATAACAATCAGGCTCTATAACCGTTTCAGACTTGGTTACAGGAAGCCCATTCAAAGCAATAGAAACCTTGTGTATAATAGAAGCTCTCTTGATTTCCCCTGTTTTTCGATTAAAAGAGAATAAGATATGCCCCGGATTCCTCTTAATCTTATTTACCAATTTATATTCTGTTTGCTGCTTTTGCAGATATTCTATCTGTTCCATAGAAAGATTATCTTTTGTTAGAATAGGTACTATATCCATTTAGTTAGTACTCCTTCTTTACCAATTCAACTTCTGTCGGCTCTTCATCTTTCCATTTTACTTCGGGAAATAGTGCAGGATCAAGCCTAATCCAATCAAATCTATGTTTTGTTGGTTGCCAAAATTCACCATCAGCAGCCTTTACGGGTCGTTCTGTGAAAAGTAACAAATCACCGTCTTTGTCTCTTGCTATATACATATTCAGTCTCCCTTCTTCTTTAAGTCATTAATTGCAATATCCCTAATACTTCTAGTGTCAAATCCGTTATAAGTCAACGTTCCTCCATAAAACTCAATAGTGTCTCCTTTAACAGTGATAATCGTTCCGCCTTTTAAACGACCAGCCATATCATCTTTGCAAGATAATAGCATGGTTATCATAAGTATAATTAATATAAATCTCATTAGTCAATCTCCTTTCTCTTTAATCCGTTCTAGTACATCTCTGTTTGCTTCAAGTATTTCATCGAAAGATGGGATTGGCATCCATGCAAGTATTTTATTAGAGCCAAATTTCCAATCTTTTTCGTCCAAATAGGTATTTTGTTGGATTTGTATTTCTCCCTTATGCTCATAAAGAACTAAAACTTTTTCTAAATAGTCCGGCAACCGTTCCTCAATACTTATCCACGGGGATTGCTTTGCGTACCATTCTGCACCAGCGATAAAATCATCCTGTGTTTCTCTATACAAAATTCCTCTGTCAGTAGGATCATATAGATCGTCAGCGTATTTTCTTGCTGCTTCTTCTAATGTCTGTTTCATAATTTATTTGTTGTAAGTTCCTCTAATATTTTATTTCTCCTGATAATACCATACGATAATGCGGAAGGGATTGCCATTCTTGAATAGCTATTGCCACCTTGTGACTGTTGAAAAATCACAAGGAGAATTAAATTCATTAGTCAATATATACACAGCCTTGTATTCGTTTCTCAAAGTATCACCATGGAATACGATACCGGATATTCCCCTGATAGCTAGATTAAATAAAAGGAAAGGTACTGTTTTGTCTGACAACTCACCACATACTATCAAATGGTCGTTAGGTTTATAATCCAGAAAGCTAATACTATTCCGGTGATTGTACCAATTCGAGATAAGCATTCCGCCTGTTCCGGCTGTTGGCTCATAGGTCACTCCGGTATCAGAACCTAATAATTTAGAAACCAAAGCTGAAAGACTTTTAGGAGTAAAATCCTGCTTGTTATTCTTTCGGTCGGCATGTTCATCTTCAAAGTATTCATGGAACCAATCATAACTGACATCGCATTTGAAATAATCCAAAAAGTCTTTGAATACCTTAATTCGTTCTTTTTTCTCTCCAAATAAAAGATTCATTATCCGTTCCGGTGCCTGATAACTGTCTGTTATACTCAACATTTCGTTTATATCAGATAATATATTTTTCATGGGCTAATTTAACTTCATCATTAGTTGACTGTGCATAAATAGTAGTCGTTTGAATGCTTTCATGACCTAACATTTTTTGCACTTGTTCAATAGGCATTCCACGTTTCAAAGCAGTAGTAGCGGCTGTCCTCCTGAATCTATGAGGATGAACATTAGGTATACCAGCCTTTTTCCCAAGATTCCGTAACATGATTTCTACGGCTCCCTTTGATATACGAGAAAGCTGTTTCGTATCTTTTATCTGCGAACACATACCCTCATAATCCGACAAGAACAAAGCTTCCAAAGTGTCTGTCCGAGAATTAATATATTCCTGTAGAGCTATTTTACATCGAGCGGACAAGTATACAGTGCGATATTTTCTGCCCTTCCCTAATACATCCACTTGACCGTTTACCCAATCAACATCAGCCCGATTGACATTCGTCATTTCAGAAACACGACAACCGGTGGAAAAAAGAAACTCTATTATAGCTCTGTTTCTTTTATTTTTAGTCATTGCCCTAAGATTCTCCATATCATCCTCACTCAAAGGCTTCTTTAATTTCTTCACTTGCCTTACACCTTTAATCCGAAGAATCGGATTCCTTTCAATTATACCCTCCTCTGTACACCAAGTAAAAAAACTACTTAAAGTCCTACGGATATTATTCAATGTGTTGTCACTGCATTTATTTATCTTCTTGTAAGCTAAATACACACGAATATCATCTGTTACGATCTCTTTTATATGCTTCCCAACTTGAAGGATAAAGGCTCTCAATATGACACGGTAATAGTCCAAGGAACTTTGGCACAATCCTTCGACGGCTTTAGCTATGAAGAATTTACTAATAATCTGCGAATCGGAGTTATCATAGACCACAACCGATGTTTCCTTTTCTGTTATATCATAATTCCTTAAGCAAAATGATATAGAATCGATCACTGTAGGAATTTCCTCATTAGGAATTTTGCCAAATAAGGTATCACGTATTTCACTCAATATGTACTCTTTCATATATTTATCAAATCAAGCCATTCATTATCATTTTCCCAAAACCATTGATAACCTCCGGCACTCTTTCTTTTACCAGAGCAACAACTACGAATATTGCGGCTACATATTCCTGTTTTCCGACCTGCATCATTAGAAGATGGATAAATAGCAAATAATTGCCTGTCTTTTATTGCGACTACTTGCTTTGCATTACTTCCTGCAATATTAGGATTACCCTTTCTGCCTAATTCCAATCCTCTAAGCATCTTCCTTTTCTTACGACCATCTATATAGTCAGACCATTTTTTCCCCTTATTAAAGGGAGTGTGCCCTTTTAAAAACCTACCATTTACAAGGTTTCTGGTAGGGCGTTCTATGGGTATATATAATTCACTCATCTTTATTTATCTTGAATATTTCTTTATTATTCTTGATGGTTTTATACACACATTGATACAAAGCCCACGCACAGAAGCCGAAAAGCGGTATATCAGCGAATATAAAACGCCATATATTGAATCCGAATCTGCCGTAAATGGCTAATATCGTACAAACAATCCCTAATAAACCAAGAGCTAATATATGTAGCCAGCCACCGCTATTTATCCATTTGTATATTGGTTCAGCGATGTATTTGTTATAGATATTCATATTTGATTAATTTTATTTTCTAAAACCCATACCCACACTTATCTTCCAGATGGGCTACTGTAGAGGTAAAGGCGTAATGGTATTCACTGTATTTGCTCATATTTAAATTGTTATTAGTCAATTATTTCAAATGTAACTTTCACTTTTTTACAGCGAAAGCCTTTCTTATACATCTGTTTCCATGTCAAATTAGTTCCGTCCAACCAGTGCCTGACGCAATCTCTTCGGTAATATTTTTGAGTATTCATCACAAGTGTACCATTTGGGTAGGTTATCATGTACATTATATCTTCACGCATATTAGCTCCTTTCTTTCTTGTTTTACTCTAATTGTTTATCGAAAATCTTAATACATTCAAATAAATATTTTGCCACTGTTGGATTTACCGCATTGCCGATACTTCCAACTCTGTGTGACCAATCGAAAACCCCATCATCATTTCTAACAGTGCTATGCGCTGGGATTTCAAGAATCCTTTTTGCGCAAGTATATCCAACACTCGTATCTGATGTCCACTCTTTAAATATCGAGTTAAAGCGTCCATCGTTGCAAATGTCGCCTTGTAATCCGATTTTGTCGGAGTAGGCAATAAGATAAAGTCTTTCCCTTTTGTGCGGGTATCCAAAAGCGTAGTTTGATATACATTGCCATTCCGCATTATACCCGATTTTGGAAAGGTCGCATAGGACTTGTTCGAGACCGGAAATAGTGAGAGCTGGCGAATTTTCAACGACGACGTATTTAGGTCTAACTTCCCATATAACTCGGTACATCTCACTCCACAACCCCGAGCGCTTTCCTTTAATACCTTCACGTTTTCCGGCAACACTGATGTCTTGACACGGAAATCCTCCACTAATGATGTCCACATATCGGAGTCCGGTTGCTTTTGTAATATCTGTGAATCTTTCTGCATGAGGAAATCTTGATTTTAATATTTCACCTTGAAATTTTTCTATCTCACAATTCCACAAAGTGTCAATACCTGCCATTTCAGCCCCTAATTCAAAGCCGCCAATGCCGCTAAACAGAGAGCCATGTGTTAGTTTACTTTGCTTCATATCTTTATTTGTTTTTCGCAAATCCTTGATAATTCTTCAAGAACTTGCAAGGTTTAATTAATATTATCCATCAGGTGGTTCGCTATCGCATACACCACCAGGTAAAATAAGATGTTCACTCCTAGGAGAAGGAGGATGTTTAAGAGTATTCTCATCTGCGGGAAGATCCTTTCAATTCGATTACATTAAACATTTCATTAATGCGATCAGCGATATATGCACCATATCGATCCTGAATCTCTTCTATAGAAAGATTGGTCGTTATATGAGTTTTACACTCGTATCTCAATTCATATCGACATTGAAGAATATACTGCATAACATTCAACTCCGTACCAAAATGCTTAGAAGGAACGGGCTCCCTTCCTAATTCATCAAAACAGATCGTCCTAGGGATTCCACCATTGTAAGTATACAGTTCCAAATAATCCCGTCCTTTCATGGAGAACCCAGTGGCAACATAAGAGGCGGAATCAATTCTGAATCCTCCAATGGGATAATCCCCGGCATCACGTCCTCCAATAAACCATAAGTATTTATTTAGAATTTGCATTATAGTTGATTTACCGGTCCCGTAATCTCCTGTTAGCAAAAGGCCTTTCCCAGCCCCCGAATCACCTTCTGCATAGAGAAATATATCATTCATTATCTTTCTAAAAGCCCCTTCAACTTTAAATCCCGGACAAACAAAGCGGCAGCATTCAGCAAACACTTCCGCTCGTCTCTTCTTGTCATTTATCGATGTTGTAGGTGGCAGTTGTGCGGATAACAGCTTTCCTATCGGAATCGGAGTTACCGGCCTTATCCTTGTTTCCATACTTTTTTTCTGTTTGATAATTATTTCTTTCCCATGTTCTCACTGCTGCTTTCCAGTCTTTCATTTTAGAGCGGCCAACCATCCATCCGTTAGAAGTGTAATGATCCATCCATCTTTGCGGATCAACATCATTTTTTCTCTCCATGCAATACGCAGAAACTTCTTCAAAAGAAGGAGGAACAAATTGTTTATTTTTTGAGGTTTCCCCTATATTATCTTTTAGTTTAGTTTCTATTTTAGTTTTATATATATAGTCTGGCGCATTGGTTGGCTGATTGGTTCCCATATTGGTTGGCAGATTGGCTGGCGCATCTACTGTCTCTTGGGCTGGCTTATCTACCGGAATATTTCCGGTAGTTGAGGGTGAATTTGAATTTTCAAAAGCTTTCTCAAAAGAATATAAACCTACAATCCTTTTGCTTTTACCAGACTTGTAATAAATCAACCCGGCATTAATTAGAGATAACCTGGCACGGACTAAAGTTTTCTCGTCTATATTAAGAGCACAGCAGAGTTCGATATTCGAGCAACTGAAAACGTCCTCCCAACCCTCGCTGTTACAAACGGCAACTAATTCGTGGAATAGTGCCTGTTCGGTAGCGGTAAGCCGATTACGTCTTCGTGCTTTTCTCATTTTCTCTGTCAATGTATATCCGTCCATAAATTTAATACGCATGAATACAGTTTCTTTTGCTGTCGGCAACAAACCGACGGTTGAAGAAACTACAATAAACTACTCGTGGATTACCTTTCTCGGTTGGAATTATTTGCCCGTTGTTGCATTTTGCACAGGTGTCCGGGCGGATAATATGCTTGTCGGATTTCTTTTTCATATATTTTCATTTTAAATAATCTGTTACTTCAGCTATAAACTCCTCCAAAGAACGGCAGACAACATATTTATTCCCTACAGATTCAACCGCTTTCTGCCATTCCTTTTGTATAGGCTTTTGGTATTCACCCGGTCTTTTCATCTCTATACATAAAGCACCATAGAAACGATTACTTTTAAGCAAGATCAAATCTGAAACCCCAGCAAGCATACCCTCTTCCTTCATATAGGCACCGTTTCTTGCACTTCTCCTTGCTGCGTTGGGTATGGCAAATAGAATGTTTTTTAACTGGGGATATTGGAAGCGAAACCATTGAATACAAGATGCTTGTATCTGATGTTCCTCACCTTTCGGCTTTTTGCGGATGTTCTTTCCGCAATACTGGGCTTTCATTTCTTCGAATGTCATGGCAATTTTGATTTTATTTCATTGAGAAGCGTTTCGTTACTCGTATAATATCCAACACCTGCTATATCACACAGGAATCTTCTTAAATCTTCCGGAGAGTTGAAATTTACAGGTTGATCTCCAAAAGCTACTACACGATTTCCTTTTCTATAAACTCTATGTCCCCGCTTCTCAACTTCTTTAATTAGCTCATCGTCGTCACACTCTTCAAGAATTTCATCAACGTAATCGTCAAGGTCTACTTCAACCTCTGTCATTATTTCTACGGTTCTCATAATTTCTTTGAAGTTTCTTTCTAGTTTTACGAATCATATCTTCATCTCTCGAATTATATCCCCTAATGAGGATTTCTGACGTTTTCAAGCACCGGACTATCGTCTGGTATTCTTGTTTGGTGATTGTTATTTTCATGTGGTGATGGCAGGATTCGAACCTGCATGATAGGAGTTATTTTTGCTGTTACATTTAAAACAGCCATGCCCGTTTATTTTTACAACCTTAGCCTAGGGTTAACCTATCTATAAACATGTCACTTTAGCGTCTACTAATTTCGCCACATCACCATGTTCGCCCGCCAATCTTCACAGACAGGCAGGCTGGGGTAAAAAGGTTAACAAAGCTATCTTAACAGCTCACTCTTGCGGATTATAGCTCTACCGGTTACAATAGTATCTTCCGTATTGTGAGACAATGTACTTTGTTTAATGCCTATCTGATCTTCGGACAAATGCCGGAAGATACCCGTTACCGAACTGAAATAATAGTTCCGCTTTTCGAAGATCAGGTAGACATGGATTACTTTAGTTTTTCACATTATTTTCACCAAACTTATGTTCTTGGCACCAGTTTGATTTCCCGATCTTGAAACCACCAATACCACAACGTAGATTCTTCTCACGCTCCCAATAACTCCCAGGTATGATAGCGGGTTCTTTCACTATTTCACTTGTAAAGTGAAGACAATTGCTACAGCATGGGCATTTCTTCTGAAACCCTTGCTTTTCTCTGTTTTCTGACTGTTTACTCATTTTGCTTTATTTTTATCTCAAAACTTCCAAATAACAGCTATTTGGAATCAAATGTAATTTTTGTTTCTTTGGACCTCTATCTCCATTAATTGCAATAGTCGATCTTCGTCGGGACTAGGAAGATATATTCCTGCTTCCCCAGAACTCCAGTTTCTAAAACGAGTAATTGCGTTACTCATTTCTTCTGTATCTAGTTCAGCGGAACTGCGTAGAACTTTGATGTTACCCAAATACTTATCAGAAACTTCCTTTATGAATATGTCTTTATTGCATAGTATCTTAAAATACTTTTGCTTTACATATTCTAAGGTATTGCCTGTCTCACAGGCAAAATACCCTAAAATGACATGCAAATACCGGTTTTGTTTGTCGGTGCGTATCGGCTTCTTTTCTATAAGTTCTACTATTTTCCCGTTTTTAACAAGCAAAGCGGAACGGGTTTTAAACTGTTCCGCCTGCAATGGATTAGATAGATCGTATAACATATTTAAAATGGCAAATCATCTGCAGGAGAAACACAGGGAGCTGAATCAACCTGTTCCATACTTGGAGCACTTGGTTGTGGATTATAAGTTTGCAAATCACCCAAGAAATAATTTACCCCATCTTTCCTTTCTTCCTTCTTAGGGGAACAGGAGACATAGTGCGTGTAAGTGTTACTTCCAAATGTAGCAGGTTCTTTACGCTCACCTATCCATATATTTAGGTAAATACGCTCTTTACCATCTTTACACATTACCTTTTTCATCTGCTCACGGGGAATTTCCGAAAGGCAGATACTACCAAATAAGCTACTCATATTATTACTTTTTAAATGTTATACTATACGATGTTGTACTTTGTTTAGATGGAGGATTTAAGGTAAAAACCTCTCCACTATCTTCATCAATTTCCGCTTTAGGTTTTGAAATTGCTTTTAAATATTCCTCCCTTTCTTTACATTGCTGTTCTATATATTCCCTTTGTTTAATAAGACGATTATAAACTGGATCGTTGCAAACGGAATAATCATATTTTATACCTGTTTCTTTTAATTGCAAAATAGCACCATTATAGCATGGACGCTCTCCTTTCCCATACTTCTCACATTCTATTATAACAGCATCTTTTATTTCTCCACTTTTTAAAAATGCATTAATTGTTTCTGATAGACTTTTCATTTGTATAACCGCATCAATCGGATTTATATCACCATCAATAACTTTGGAAATAAAAGCATTAGCCATTTTTTTTTGTTCCGTCTTGGAAGATGGAATTCTGTTGATTATTAGATCATTACTCATTGTAGATTATTATTTACTTTATATTGGTAATAATTTTCTGAAATCTTATTTATATCATCATTTGTACATCTATAATTCTTTTCTATCAAATTAATTATAGAAAAACGTTGTTTATTTTCTCTTGCAAAAGATTCGTTCTTATAAATCCATTTCATCAAATCTTCTCTTCCAAGAAGAGATGCGTTTAAAACTTTACGATTATCATTTTCTGTTTGTGGTTTATTATATTTGGTAGAATCATTGTCCCAATACACATCAGCTGCCATACCCAAAGCCTTACAAGAAACAGATATGGCGTCAGTTAAAGCCATTTTATAACATTCGTCTGACGTATATGCACCATTCTTTTCATTGGCAACAAATGAAGCTCCTCCAACCCCCTGTATTCCTTCGCTCCACTCTCCATTATATTTGACGAAAAGGTTGATATGCACAAAACTTGATATTTCTCCATTTGCACCATGTTCATTCCACATTCTTATAATTTCATAACGCCAACCAAATCCACAAGGTCCAAACTGTTCTGTTAGAGTTTTAATTCTCCACATAGGATTGATATCTGTCTTTCCTTTTAAACGACCTGCTGAAATTGTTTTTTTAGCATTGTCTGGAACTTGCCTTATCTTATCGTAAAGTTCAAGACAATTATCATTCCATTCTTTCATATCTTATATTATTTAAAGTGGTTTAAATTGCTCCCGGAGTGCCGATCAAAGCAAACCGGGATTAAGTTAAGATAGTCTGCGGATAATATCACCGCCATACGAATTTTTAGTCAGTTCTATAAACTCATAGACGGTAAACCTATCATTATCTACATCTATACCTTTATCCGTGCAAAAAGCTTCTCTTCCAGCCTTGCAACTCCCAGTGAGTACATGATGCCATATAAACAAGTCTTTAGCAGAATACTTTTTAGAAAAGTCAGAGAAATGTTCTTTAAACTTAAGGATCCTTTCCTCTTCTGTACTATCATCATAAAGCTTTTCTTGCAAAGATTCAAATGCCTCATGTAGAGTATTACCATGAGAAAATTGATTATTCTCTTTTACTATAAAACAGGGAGTAAGAGATAAGTCAGAATGAAGGATAAAACCTTTTGCGATATTACCTTTTACATTTGTGATAATAGTAGGTATATTATCTACTACATAAATAGGATTTCCATTTATGGATTTTACGCCATAGCCAGAGCCATAGCCAGAGCCAGAGCCATAGCCAGAGCCATCGCCATAGCCATAGCCAGAGCCATCGCCAGAGCCAGAGCCAGAGCCATAGCCAGAGCCAGAGCCATAGCCATAGCCAGAGCCATAGCCAGAGCCAGAGCCATAGCCAGAGCCATAGCCAGAGCCATCGCCAGAGCCAATATTTAGAAACTGTTTTATTCTATCTTCCATTACCTTGCCCATACCAGTACACTTTCAATAGATTTTACAGCTTTATCCGAACACGGGATAATTTCAATCACATCCAGAATCTCTATCTCTGGAACCGTAACTGTGAATTTGCATTCAGATGGGGTAGTCGTACCATTAACTGCTAATTGAGATATACTAGCAGCACCATCCCAATACCACAATCTACGACAATTTGCGAGCTTAACCTCACTACCATTTCTTTCTACTAACTCTCCGAAAAATACACCGGAACGATCTCCTCTTACAATTACTTTTTTCATAACTATATATATTATTAAAGTGGTTAATCGAAATAAATAAAGCGCCTATCCTCACGAACCGACGCTTCCAAAATCGTATTTAAACGACAAAATTTTGTTCCTAGATACCGAATCAACGGACACTAGGATAGTATAGAACATGTAAAACTCAAATACAGAGGCTTGCACTCTACGGACTCCTTTAAATCCGGCATTGGGTTAATTAATAAATGAATGGTTATTTACGATTCTTTAAAATCTCCAAAACCTTTTTCTTGTCAATCATTATTGTACGGCCTTCTTGAATTATAGCTTTGTCTATTTTACCACTCAATTTGAGATTTTTAGCTTTACAAATAGAGCAGTCTAATAAAGAAGCGAGTCCTTTATATCCATATACATACTCTTCCTCTTCAACTATTTGGGGCTTTGGAACTAAGCTTTCAAATAATTTTTTAAATTCTCCAACTGTTAATTTAAACAGAGGGGTATCATCCAATATTCTTTCTACTCCAATCATTGTTAAATCCTCCTTACTCTTACAATGGTTTCTATTCTGGTTCTTCTTCCCCTCCTTATATCACCTTGTTCATGTAAAAGCGAGAAGGAAAATATACCAATAAACACCCAAGCGGCATACGCACGAACTACAGGTGAAAAATCAAAAGAAAACTCTATACCAGAAAGTCTTTCATAAAATTTACGGCACAGCTCACGGCCGTTTTTAACTCGAAGAATTTGAAAAGCTTTCTGTAACTGATTATTAATAGTGCTAGATGCTCTACACTTTATTTCAGCAATTTCTTCTTTCTCCAGTCCTGAAATGTACATTTGAGTAGTAAGTTCACACTCTGGAGTAAGTTCAGTCAATATTCTTTGCATAACCGTTAAACTTTAAAATTACTTCAATCGAATAATAGAAGTATATCCCGGATGCTCTGTTTTTGAAACCCGGAACATCAGATCCATGTTGGCTTTTAATTTATTGACCAGCCTGGCTTCCCGATTTCGCCTAACAGCTTCCGCTTTAATACCGGTGTGCCGTGATTCGTCAAAAGGCACTTTATAAATATCTCCCACTTTCATCATATCGAATAACTTAGTTGTTCGATATTTTTCGTCAACTATAATTTCTTTTTCCATAATATTTTTATTTATATTTATTTGTGGACAATAAAGGAATCGAACCTTTTTCTCACCCGTGCGAGTGCGTTCTAACCATTAAACTAATTGCCCGTTTGCCTGTATCACGTCAGATACAGGACTTAATCGACACGAATTTTCACACATAAAACAGCTATTCTCCCGAACCGCATACCTATATCACTTTTCTCTCTTTAGTCTTTTTTGGTGCTTTTCCATATATATGGAACATAATGCAAATACAGCAAACGAAAGCCAGAAGACAATATTCATTTCGTTTGCAAGCAATATTGTTAATGCGAACGATATTGCCCAAATTGCTAATAGTGGAGTACGTTTCATAAGATTAATTATTTGATTATTATTGTGGATAAGCCCGGGGTCGAACCGGGAATGGTACATGTTCTAATTTTAAGGAGTATCGCACTCACACTTCCCTTGTTTCAGCGTCTACCAATTCCGCCACTTATCCTTATTAAAAAGTGCACTATCTTCACAGACCGTACACTATACAACACAAACACAAAATAAAAATTACAAAACAAAAATTTGTCTATGGAATTATTTTTCAATATTGATTTTTACACCATTGATTATCCCCAAATGCCTTAAATACACTTCATCTGGATAGACATATCTTTCATCACCGCCATGTATCCTAATGGTATGGGAACCGTCTATATGAATGTCCGTTCTAGCATATCCTGACGCAAACTTTTCGCCAACAAATACAAGTCTTTCAATATGAGTAAATGCATCTGAAACGCAAACAATATGGCACCCATCTGTACGAATAAGGTGTTTGTACTCTGGGAAAATCCTTTCCTTACATTCTTCAAGTTCTCGTACAATATCAACATCACCACCAAATCTTCGACCTTTATGAATCGGTTCTGATAACTCATAAAATCTTTGATATTTGGTAGTTTCTACCAATTTGGCTATAATTTCTTTCATTTTTATAAATTTAAAGTGGTTGTGTCCTACCCGATTCTCGCTATCGGCTGCCGTTCAATCCGTCAGTAGGGCTATATTGTAATCAGCGTACGGACGCCTAACCCCGTTTTCTTACTGATAAAGACGATGTTTTTCAGACTGATTTTTTTTCGATATATTACTTACTCACGTTGCTTCCTTCCGCTCATATCATCGCTGGTTGGCTATTACGCTATACTCCGCATCGGCTATACTGCTTATCTGCGCAGGCTACTTTAACGTGCCCTGAACACGGCTTCATTTTTGAGGGTTAAGCCTCCCATCCCGAATTAGGATTCATCGGTTTACCGTTGTGCTCCGAAAGCGTTTCGCTCGCTTCTTTCGTAGATTCTAACCTAACAGAGCTTCGTATTCACTTATCAAATTGAAAAGGTAATTCATAATCCATTTCTTTGGCTTATTAAAAGCGGTCAATAACTGAACGGTCTTTTCATCTCTCTTCTCCAGATCCTTCACGTATTGATGAAGGAAAGCCAATTTCTCATTAATCTGTTCTGTACTCATAATTACCTCCAAGAGCTATCATAGTTAGTATATTTATCGGCAAAGAACACCTTCAATACATTTCCTTTGTTTGCATTGAACACAGGTTTGAAAGACTTCTTTTCCTCTTCAATCTCTCTGTATTCTTTTTGCTGTCTTTTTGCCAAGAACCAAGCCTGTTTCAATGCTTCACTCAAAGAGATACGACGATACGCTTTCAAAACATGAGCGTGTTTCATTATCTCACTGTTATTGAATTTTCCGGTTTCTGTCAAAAATGTAAATGCGTTCATAATCGTATCTTTTTAATTTTAATATAAATGTACTATTGCGAATCATTTCAAAGTTGCGTATCTTTGTAACGTTTCGATGATGCAAATATACTGATTTATTTTCAGCAATCAAGAGTTTTACTGAATTTATTTCAGCACAAAACATTATTTAACTATTAGATCGGACTATACATTATTATATATAACTATGGACTTGAAAGACTTTGTCAGCGAAACACTGAAAGAGATAATTGCAGGTGTTAAGGAGGCGCAAGAATACGCAAAAGAACATGGAGCGGTAATTAACCCTACTAAGTTTGGGGTTGTCGCACCAAAAGCCATAATGAATAAAGATAACGATGAAGTTACGTCCATACAGCGCATTGACTTCTCATTATCATTGCAGCAATCTTATGCAGCTGACGGGAAGGTAAGCATAGGAGTCCTCGATATAGGAAAAGTAGAAGGAAAATACGAAAATATTAAAGAAAACAGAGTAAATTTCAGCGTTTTAATTACACTCCCATGTGGCGATACCCATTAGGAAGTGCATTGGCATTGAACTTCCCGTTTTTGATATAATTAGAAAGTTCTTCTGAAATTCGTATGGCTGTTTCTGCTTCTGTATTGTTCCCGACAAGATTGCTATTCAAAACCATTAGAAGTATTCTTTTCCTTCTTCTTTGAGCGATGCGATTCTTGAAAATAGAAAATAGTTTCATAACAATAAAAATAAAGCGACCAACTCCAAAGTTGCGGTTGGAAAGGTCTAATAAAACGAAATACCGCAATATATAGTTATTAAAATAAAAATATCCGCAATAGGTTGCAGCTACTACGGATACCATATATTAAACCTCTTGTGAGGAAAGTTTAACCACTTTGTCTCTGTAACATCTGCAACTTGTTACGATGCAAAGATACAGAAATAAATTCAGTATGACAACAAAAGATAGATTAATAACATTTCTTGCATATATAAATATAAGTCAAGGAAAATTCGAAAAGGGGGTTGGTTTATCAACTGGTTTTGTTAATAATGTAGGAGACAGTATAAGAAAATCTACTCTTGATAAAATCTCCTCTGTATATCCTGAATTAAATACAGCATGGCTACTCACAGGCGTTGGAAATATGATAAATGAAAATAAAAACAACGTAGGAAGAGACAACTATGGTGTGCAAGGAAACGGTTCTCAAAATATTTCAGGCAACATGGTCAACGTAACTATGCCCGAATCCGGTACACAAAAAATTATTAAGCCCACTGGAGAAGTTGAAATACAGCGACTAGACCCAAGCGACAAATCAAACTCGGGAGAGCTCGATAGGCTACAACAGCGTATTCAGGATTTAGAAAGAATTATATCTGAAAAAGACGCTACAATAAAGTCTAAGGATGATTTAATATGTGTTTTAAAAGATATGCTCAATAGGCAGTAGTATATTAGGTTTAGGTTATGTTTTATTTGTAAAATAATAGAACAGGCAAATTACAAAAAAGTTGAAGAAAACCAATAGAGAAAGTAACAAATTATCGTAATTTAAACGCAATAAGCAACAATAGAATACATTAATCAACAAAAATGCTATATATTAAAACTAACTGACGATATTTTATAGAAAAGCTATGAATATAAAAAGAAACTGCATATTCCTTTTAGACAAAGAGAAAGACAAACTGGATGCAAAAATTCGCTACAGGATAAAGTGGGACGGAAATACGGTTGCATTTAACGTCGGGCATCGTATAGACATAGACAAATGGATACCAGATGCACAGCGATGCAAGAATAACACAACCCATGGAATCAAGAAAACGCATTCCTCTATTATTAATAGGGATATTCAAAAATATCAAGATATATGCGATACAGTCTTTTTTTATTTCGAACAGCAAAACATATCTCCAAGTCCTGAAGAATTTAAGAATGAGTTTAACCAAAGGCTTGGCAAAAAAGTGAAGCCGGAACGGACTATTTTTGAATATCATATAGAGTTTATGATAGAACAAGGTCACGAAAGCCAATGGAGTGAATCCACATACAAAGAGCATAGAACAATACAACGTAGACTGAAAGAGTTTGCTCCTAAATTAGAGTTTGAGGATTTAACCCAGAAAGGGCTTTCCAAATTTGTTGACTACCTGCAAACTATACAAGTCAATTCAAAGAAAAAGGGATTAAAGAATTCTAGTATAAGAAAGAACTTAGACAATTTAAAGTGGTTTCTCCGGTGGGCTACCAATAAAGGATATAACAAAGAAATGGCTTTTACGACCTTTCAGCCCAAATTGAAGGAGGTTAAGAATACGATCGTTTACCTTACATGGGAAGAATTGATGACGGTATATAATTTCAAGGCTCCTATAACTTGTTCTCACCTAGAAAAAGTGAAAGACGTATTTTGTTTCTGCTGTTTTACTTCATTGAGATATTCAGACGTTGCAAATCTTAAAAGGACAAACGTATTTGAAGATCACATACAGGTAACGACTATCAAGACTTATGAGACATTAAGGATCGAATTAAACGACTATTCAAAAGCAATATTAGAGAAATATAAAGACGAGACATACGAAGATAATTTAGCTCTCCCTGTTATATCTAACCAAAAGATGAATGATGGTCTTAAAGAGTTAGGAGAATTATGCGGCATAGATGAGCCTGTATCTATCACTTATTATAAAGGAGGGGAACGATATGATGAAACTTATAAGAAATACGAGCTTTTGACTACTCACTGCGGAAGAAGGACTTTTATAAGCAATGCCATCATGTTAGGTATTTCCCCTGAAATTGTAATGAAATGGACTGGACATGAAGATTACCGAACGATGAAGCCATACATAGCCATCGCGGACAAAGCTAAGAAAGATGCGATGGATTTATTCAATAAAAAATAGTCCCCAGCACAAAAAACGGGGACCAAATCAGGGACTTTTTAATTACCGATACTAGCCTATAATATCTATAATATATTCATATAAGGCATATATAATCCCATAATAACTGGCATTTACTTTTACTACTTTACATTAGGCTTCTCGTACCCACTACCAACAACTCTAAAAATCAACAAATTACAAAATAAGAGTACTAAAACAGGGACTAAAATACAAAAAGGCAGCTTATTCGGCTGCCTTCTCTATTTTGTTTTTAAACAATCTCAACTGGTCTACAGTCGGGTAAAACGTAGGGTTCTCCCAGTTCCTCGAAATCACCGCTATCATCGAATCAAGGTATTTTCCGCAATCGAGAATTTTGGCGCATTTATCCAGCTGGAATTCCCCGACCGGGTATCTCTTATTGTTGAGCGTTTCTTTAGCCCAAGTTAGCAACTCGTTTATTGAGTCGTAGTCGTATTTCTTTTCTTCTGCCATAATGTTAGTTTTCGGCAAAGGTATAAAAAATCCCCGACTACATAGCCAGGGACAAACACAAAGATATAACCCTTGCAATAATCGCAAGAGGAATCAGCCAGTACAACCACCTTTCTAGGCGTTCCATAGCATCACCAGCAGAAGCCGGCAGAAATCCGAGTGATACCGGTCGTCGGCCTGCTCAAGCAATATATCGAGCTTACTTCTTTGCATCTCTCATCATTTTACGTCTTTGTTGCCGGGTAAGTCCAACGTTCTTTGCAACTCCGGTCAGGATCGCTTTCTCATCATCGGACATCATGTCTACGACTTCCTTTTTAGATTTGCCGGACAATATGGCTTTCAATATCTTATGCATGGCATTTACATTTTTTGGTAATCATCTGTCTGTGTTCATTGCAATCACAAATGAACATCTGGACATCTTCGGTTAGCATCTGTGCGATGTCACCTGAAAGATATGCTATCTCTTCGCCCCAGGGATTGATCCGGAAAGCTTTAGCGATATGTGCTTCCAGGTGCTTTCTTTCATGGTCGAAAGAATTAAGGAATTCAGAAGGTGAAGAGGTAAGCCCTACGACCATGACTGTTTCCCTCCTGCCATAGTTTGAGTAAGTCAGCCCTGTATCCAGCTTACAGGCATTCAAATTCTGGTAGGATTCAAGGAGAATATCTTCCGGACAATCAATGCTTTCGAGTGCGTCCATTATTATATCTGTCCAATAGCAGGTTACAGCATAGAATATATGAACCACCCAATCGTATTTTCGTATATGTATTCTCCTTGTAATCATTTTATAACATGTCTTCCCAGATTATGGGAGTGTCGCTACCGATCGTATCGGCATAATACCGGCTGAATGTTTTTCCTTCCGGTGCATCTTCATCATCAATGTAATCCCTGACAAACATAGCAAGATACTGCTGGTTGGGAATTGAGGACCCGAAGTAATCCGCAATAGCCATATTGCAGACATACACAGCATCATACCCTTTGTCTTTTTTCAGTTCGATATTGAACTGCTTCAACAGCGCATCCAGTTTTTCCTTTGTATAGGTAGAAATTTTTGCGCCATTCCTGTCCCTCATATTAGACACGGCGAACTCGCACATTTTTTTAGAAAAGTGCCAGCCATAGTTTGAGAGATATTCTTTCATTCCCTCCGGCAAGCGTTCATAGACATCCATTCGGCTCATATATATAGTTTTTATTGTATTCAACTTAAAGAAGGGGAACAGTGTCCCCTTCGTGGATTATCTCCGGTATCTGGAATAAGGACCGGTTCCTCTGACACCACGTCTTTCACCATATCCACCATCTCCGTAACCACCGTCTCCGTAGTCTCCCATGCGACCGTCGTTATAACGTTCGCCATATCCGCCACGCATTTCACTCATGGCCTTTTCATAGCCATCACGACAACCTTCTTTATATGCACGCTCAACTTCACGTTCCATATCTTCGTTGTCACCAAAGCTCCGGCCTTCGCCGATTACTCTCCATCCCATCTTATTTATCTTTTTTTACGTTGTTAGTACTACTGCTCATTGACTGCATAAAGAGCGTCTTTATGTCTTCCAGTGTCGGCATATCTTTCTTTAATTGATAGATTTCATTCTGAAGATCTGTAATCTTTTTCTCCTGTGCCTTACTTTGGGCTACGCCTGGATCAATCTGCTCAAGGATGGATTCACACGCTGTAATAGTATTACGGTGTTTGTCCACATTCTGAATCGCATCAAGGCTTTTTCTATAAATACCTTCAACCACCGTTTTCAATGAACTTTGAGAACAGGATACAGTCATCCCGGCATGTGTGGCAACATCGGACATATAAGGAATACCCTTAAATATCTGATTATTTCCATTTACCTGGACCGTCATATCAACAACCTGGAACATAGGATTAAATTGCTGTCCCGGTTGTGGTTGCGGTGTATAAGGGAGGCTCATTTCAGAGAGAACGCCCTGAAAGTATACCGGTATATTGGTAGAATCTACTATATGCACTAACGCACCTTTATTTAAATCTTTGAACATAATTACTTCTCTTTTGAGAAAGCAGGGGAATCTCCCCTACTTTCAGTTTTTACTTGCTTTTTGCGGCACTCTCCGAAGCTGCAGAAGCAGCAGTCGGCGACGCTTTATATCCTCCACTTACAAGGAATACCTCGTTTGTATACTTGTTATAATGGATTTCATAGATTCCTGTACCTGACAGATTTTCAACCAGCAAAGGTTTGTTATCATAAGTCATTACAGGTCTTGTATCACCATTGGTCCCAAGAAGTATTGGTAAAGTACCGGTTGTACCGGCCGGAATTGACTGGCGAAGATTGACATAAAATCCGCCAACATAATCCCGGTTACGGAAGGCATGGTTAGGAAGTTCAAGAACTACATTTTCCGTACCAACCGTTACGCCTACCGTCGGAAGGGTATTGCTATTGTTCCTTCCGAGTGTCGGGAAAAAGAAAGGGAAACCTGTAAAAAAGTTAGGCCACATAATTACCTCCTTTCTTACTTTTAACCCCAGTAGTTGTTACAACCGCATCCGCTACGTCCATTGAAAACAGTATCACCCGCATAAGCTCCGAAAGCGGCAGCACGTGCTATTTCCGGATTAAACGCCTGCAATTGAGGATAAGGAACAGCAACAGTCGGAGGCATCTTACACTTGATTGCGTCAACTTCGCTTTGCAAGTTGTTAAGAGCACCGGCGATAGGAGCTGTATTTGCCTGGATTGTCGCAGAGATGTAAGCGTTTTGGTTGGCCTGTGAAATCTGTCCTTTAAGAGCCAGGTTTTCAGCAGTCAGGCGATCCATCTTGTCAGCTTGATACAATGACTGGAAGTCATTCAGCTTGTTCAGGATTGCTTGAGTATTTGCCAGGTTACCGTCACGCAGATTCATTGTGTTTTGAGTCATTGTGTTGGTAAGGATATTCATATCCTGACAATTCTGCAGACGAGTTTCCGCACCCTGTCTTTCGATAGCCGTACGAACATCGCAGCAGCAGCTTGCAATCTGTTGGCCAATTGACGCCCCCATGCTCTGAACGGAGTTAATAATCTGTTGTGAAGACATACCGATCTGACCACCGATCTTGTCGATTGCACCCTGCACATTACACAATGCGCCTTGTAACTGTTGAGTAGAACAGTTCAAAGAACTAGCCAATTGGTTGATGGCAGTCCCGTTACCTTGAATAGCTGACATAAGCAGTTCACGTCCGGCGTCATTATTCAATTCTGAAGGAAGTCCGCCGCCGTTACGGTTGTTGCCAAATCCATTTCCACCCCACAACCAGAACAATACAATAATCCACAACCACCAACAGCCACCGCCGCCCCAAGCATCCTGATTTTTGTTTCCATTCATCAGAGCTGCCACGAGGTTAGGATCAAGCCCATTTCCCTTCATCATTCCGGGAATCATAGCGAGGATTGAGTTTAGTCCACCACCAGAGGCTCCAGCTTCAGGAGTGAACACGAAAGTTTTATCACTCATATTTCTTATATTTTGTTATGACGGTCAATATTAACCGCATCACAAAAGTATATAATAGACGCATCCTAAGTCAGCACTCATTTTCAAGCAATTTGCGAATATTTTGCAGATATATTGCAATCATTTTGTTTGTATTTTTACGGCTCTCAAAAGTGGATATAAGATAGCGTATACTGGCAGATGTCTTATGAAGTAGAGCGGCTATCTGTTCAGGATATAGACCGTATTCAGTAAGGAAGAATACTACGATAGAGCGGGCATCGACAACCTCGGTCACTTTGCTTGATGAAAGGATTAGTTCAGTAGAAACTTCTGTTTCTTTTCCTACAAGATTCAATATTTCGGCAAAAATCTCGGACTTACACATGGTAATTAATTTTTTTGTTGTACTTTTGCCCTTGCCAATCAGTACATATACCAAAAGAACAAAAGCATACTTCGGAATGTTAAGGATATTATACCCCCTGACACAACCGATGTATGCTTTGGTGTATTAAAGTATTGATTGGCGTCAACTTTAATGTGTCGGGGGTTCTTTTTACTCTACCCCCAAAAGAGCTGCATTTGTTAACGATAACCGGCCTTCTACTTTACCGGATAAACTTAGTGCTTAGTATTAATTAATGTATCATTTTGCCCTCCTTTCTTTATAAACCTTTTTCCAACGGAAATTGTTATATAGGTGAAACTTAAACTTTTCATACCGGAAACGGTCTGTGAAGATAGTTAGTCCGGTAATTACCACATAAATAAGTTACAACTGACTCCAGCTCCTATGTACCAACCACCCGGATAACTATATCCTGCCTGTAAACCTAATCCCCAGCGTTTCTTTTTCGAAGTAACAGTATGATAAATATCATTCGTCACTGTCTGAAATACAGTTCTTGGAAATATCTGCAAACTATCCAGTCTCGGACGATAGCCGGACACCCATGCACGGTAAAGGCTGTCTTCATAGTAAGCCTGTTCACGCTCGACTACCGCATCACCTATGTGCATGGTATCTGTCAGTTTGAGCGTCAGTAAGGGAGCCATAGGCGGAGATATGCTTAAGGAGCAAATCTTGATAACCGTCTTTATCTTCGTCTCGGTCTTGATTTCTGGCGGGAGAGGCTCGTGCGGATTATAACGCATCCACACGATCACGCCAAGCAACAGGCAGACTAGTATCCAAGGGAGGGACTTCATAGGATACTATCACTTGAAGCCCACTCCGGACCCGACAATAAAGTATTCAGTTCTTCGCCTTCGTATACCGGATAAGGGTAAACCGGCTCTTGCGGAGTCTCCTCTTCGTCCAGTAACGGCAAAGTCATGATACTTGGGAACAACATTTCATAGTGATCCAATTTCATAATCACCTGTGTACCGTCAACGCTCTTTCTCGGAACCAAGTGCAGTTCATCGAGTACCTCCTGCGGTATCTCGTTCAAATTCGCTGTGGGAAATGTAATGTATTTCATAAGATTTGTTTTAATTGTTTCAATTATACATTATCTAATCCTATTAAAGACACCTCTTTAAAAGCATCTCCGTTATTACGAATGATCCAATCAATATATGTGTTTATTGCGTATGCGCAATATTGATAACCCATAGCAGAGCCATGAGAATTTAACACATATTGTCCCGACCAAGAAATTGGATAGTATGTATCCAGATCAATCAAATAAACATCTCCTTCATAGATAGCATTCATTGCTGAAACAAGACTTCTTATTGCAGTGGCATACTCTGCATAATAGGTTCCCAACGGTGTAACACAAAAGATTTTCGCTTTCGGTTGTACCGATTTTAGGCGTTGAATTATTCCCGCATAATAACCTATAAATGTTTCTGCATTATTATTGTAATCTGTTGAGTCAATATCCGTATCAACGCTACCTATGGAATATGACTGGCTTTTATCATTTACTCCTAATGCTATAATATAGCCTTGTTTTAAATGTTCCGATTGTTGAGCCAATGACCAGCCGCCACCTCCTGGACCTCCTTCATAGGATTCATCTCTAACTACTCCTGCTTCTATCCATCCCTTTGTCGTTTGCCCGCCATTAGAAAAATTGTAACCATCTGCACCGATCATTTTGCAAAATCTTTGTCCCCAAGAGTAAGCGTACATATCTACATATCGATTATGTTCTCCATTAACGAAAATATCCATTTCCCCACTTGCATAGCTGTCTCCGATAATACCCCATGAATGAATTATCGAACCATAACCTGCGTCACGGATAATATTAGCTAATGGATTATCCTTTAAAGCTATTAAGTGAGTGGATTCTTCAATATTATACTCGTTTTGGAATAGGATATTTAGCAAATCCTCTGTTAGTTTAGAACTTACGATTGAAAAACTTGATAATTGTTTAGCCTGGCATGATATTTCGATATAACAATCCTCATTGATGATACTGAAGTAATCCTGAACACCGTCTTTACCACGGACGAAAGTTGATATATAATTACCTTCAGCATCCACTTTTGAGACAAGAGACACCAATGAAGATACATCAATTTGTTTACCCAATATTACAGTACCTTTAGGAACAAGTATAGGGTTAGTGTATAGATAACCGGAAAGCGCAAAAGTTCTACCATCGTAAAATCGATAATATCCTGAAGTAACACTTTCGGAATCAACAGAGACTGCATTGGGAATGGTTAATGACTCAATTATATTTAGAGAATTACCTAATTTATCATTATTCCTATCGATAGACTGTGCATACTCAAGCCAAGCTTTTTCGGTAGTTCCGATTTCCTGTATCTTTTCTAAATTTTCCATATCATTCGTTTTTAATTAATGTTTCATTTGAAATTAAAGTTGAGTTGCTTAACATTGTCAAGTATTCAGGTGGTTGGTAGATTGTGATGTTTATCTTTTGAGGGAATTTGTCAGATAAAGTACCATTAAAAGCATAACCATAATCAGAATCTACGTAGTCATACGTTAACTCTACTCCATTTACTTTAATAGAAGTCACTTCGTCGGCTGCTCCATTTGGTTTCACATAAATTCTAATACGTGTACTTATTGGATAATAACTGCCTAAACTTAAGTCACGTTGACCTCCTTCATTAAAATAAGACGTTTTAGTTACCGTATAATCATTTACATTACTAGTGTATATTGGTCTCCATTCAACCATATCCGGATACAGCGTACCCAGCTTGTGCTTCTTCAACTGACGCTCTATCAAGAACTCGGACATACTATAGGGGAAAGACATGAGAGAGTAGATAGCTCCATTGAAGAAACTACTATAATTATCTCTATACGTTCCTAGCCAAAGAGTATCTCCGTCAATTCCTGTACCTGCATTTAAATCAACATCTCCACATTTATATTTGCTTTGATATAATAAAGTTCTTGTAGAATCATCTTTATTAAATGTAGTATATGCTCCAAAAGAATATGAGTGTTTAGCCATCCCATTTGTTTCCATTAAAACAAAAGCTCCCTGATTAGCTATATAAGATTTAGAAATAAGAGCTTCTGCCCATGCTTGCTCTATACCACTAATTCTTTCGTAATCAGCAATAATAGTATAATCCTTGTAAATCGGCATCCCTGTCACCTTACCAAAGTCAGCTATACCATCAAGTAATAATCCTCCTTTATAACTAGGGATAAATGTAACCGTAAATTCAGTTATATCTTTTCTAGTAGCATAAGCAACACAATTTACTTTAGTATAATCATCCGATATATCAAAGTCATTGAATCCATAAATAAATACTTGCGTAGGAGTATTAGCAGGAACATTTGTTTCTTTTCTTACACTACCTTTTACACCATCTGCATCAGTATAATTTAAAGCGTTTCTCCAAACAATATCTTTATCTGTAATAATTGTTACTGGATAAGACGTATCTGTTTTATTTACAGATTGTACAATCCAGTATCTATCTGCGTATTTAATAGATTTTACTTTATAACTAAACTCATTATAAATAGTTAATTCCTGTAATCCTTCATCAGGAACAATAAGATAATCTTTAATCGTTTCAAAAGGCTTTGCAGCAATACCACTACCACCTTTCCAAGCAATATTGTTCAACAGAATATCCCTACCATTGCCGGAATAGTCAATCAGCTTGTCGCCAAACTCTGCGTGGTTCTCGTTGGTGATCCCCTGCTTGATAGTATTACACAGTATATCAGGTTTAAGAGTTCTATCCAAGTTGAAGTAGGCGATTACTTGGTTGATTTGGTCGGTAGTCAGTACTTTATTAGCAATTACTGTCCAGTACCAAGCAATGGAACTTGTCCACCCATAAAATTCCTCACCTCCTCCTACTACGTTAAATTTAGAATATGAAATATCTGAATTAAGTTCACTCTCCGCAGATATTTTATCTTTATCGCCTAAGATATTATTTATTAACTGTAAATTATAATTGTCTAAATTTAGACCATAACCACATATACAATCATCTGATTGCGTAATATTAAATACGCTACAAGAATCACTATAAACCAAGCTATTAGCAATAACTCCTCCAACGTCTGTATTTTCACTTATAGTGTGATACATACTCATCACCGTAATCTCATTGCTTCCTCCCAGCATCTCCTGTACGGTCTTGGTGGAAGTAATCAGGTCGTCGATTCCGTCGGTTACGAAGGCGCCTTCGAACAGGGGAAGCATTTCGATAGTTACTTCTTCATCTACTGCAAGAGTAGACAAATCAAACCAAATACCATAATACATACCATCTTTATTCATGCCAAGTTCATTAAGCTCTTCCTCTGTCATGTGTTTTAAAGAAATAGTAGCATCTTGGGCGGGATTTAAAGTAGTGCTCATAATTGTTCTTCCAAAGAACTGTCCGTCAGAAATAGCATTACCATATACATCCCACATTATAATAACGGATTTGTTAGCTCTTACTTTAAATGGTATATCATCGGATTGGAATCCCTTTGTTTGAATATTTCTAAATCCCCAAAAGGTTTCTCCTCCCTTAGTTCTTAATGTAATACTATAGCCATTACGGGATATAATATCAATGGAATCACTTGAAAATAGCTCCCATTCAGTAGTATTATCAAACTTAGCAAACTCATAACCTCCATAACTGGACATTTTATCATAAGCTGCATTGCTAATCACAAACGGGTTGTCGGGGTCCACCAAGTTCTTGACAACAGCCCTGTCCGGATCGTCGTTGCTTTTACCGTAGCAGATGCAGACGGCTTTCAGGGAAGCTAAGACTTCCGGGTCGATGTAAGGACGGTCGGACGAAGCACGAGAAGGCTTACCGATTCGGTTCAATCCGATCCGGTTAAGCCCTATTGTGTTTAATGAGACTCTATTAAGCATCATTCAGCCTCCGTTAAAATCCCACTTGTTACTTCTGTATAACTTTCGATACGAATTACCTTCGGATAAACCAAGGCGTCAAAATCGTAATCGAATATTTTCCCAGAGTCACTTTGGATATATCCCGGAAGAAATACAGGGTCAAAACCTCGGCTTTCGGCTGTCCTCTCATCCATTGATTCTGTTTCACTACCGGTCTTCTGATAGATTCTGATTTCTGATCCGGCAACACGGTCTAAATGAATATTGAAATTGCTGTTGACAACAATTTCTGACGCATAAAGATCCTGACTCGTTATTTGGGTAAATTGTAAATCTGCCATGATTGTTCCTCCTATTTTTTTGCTGTTATTACTGTATTTCGTAAGAAATTCGGGTACTCTTCCCGCACATCAAAACAAGGACACGCCTTGATATATTCAGCCGGTTCTACTTCACCTGAATCGTCTAGGTCGGGTGAAGTATCACGATGTCCGAGAAGCTCGATGATAGGATACTCTTTGCAAAGCTTGTCAATCAGTTGTCGCAAACTAGCCTTTTGAGCCGGAGTACGGGTGTCTGCCGGTTTACCGTTTGCATCCAGTCCGCCAACATAACAAATGCCGATCGAGTGCTTGTTATACGATTTACCGGAAAATCCCTTTGTGTTACAATGTGCTCCGTCAACGGTGAGCGGTCTGCCCTCTTCGATCATTCCGTCCAGGTCGATTACATAATTATAACCAATCTGATTGAATCCCCTTGCCCGGTGCATCCGGTCAATGTCCTTTGCTCGCAAGTCTTGCCCGGCACGTGTTGCCGAGCAGTGAATGATGATTGAGTCTATATCTTCTGTTTTCATATTCTTTCCTCCTATAATATCAATGTTAATACTCCCAACGCCAGACCCACGCAATCACAGATGATGTCTTTAATTGAAAATTCTGTTTTCTTGCAGTACTTATCGTACACTTCCTTCAGGATGAAGATTACGACGGTTATAATGATTGCTAACCATAGTGGCGTATATTTCGATAGCCACATTACCAGGTTCTGGCACACTATAATGTGTGCCATTCCGTCTATTCCGATCTTGGATAGAAGCTTGCTGGCTAATGCGCTGATCTTATTTATCATATTCATTTTCTATTTTATTCTACTATTCCCTGTTTTTTTACGTTTCTTGGGCTTGTTCACCGCAAATGCATAGAGTATGATAAAAAGCAAAAAGGGAAAAACATAAATAGCAGTGTATAAATTCATACTTACTTCTCCTTTTCTATAATTTCCTTCACATCTTCCTTATCAACCTTAAACACCTTCTTACCAAACACGCCCAAAGCCCCGATAAGATTGATGTTAATCCCCTTTGGCTTCAGTATATTCCCAACTATCGAGCATCCCTCTATGAAGCATACCAATAAGCAGGAATACACATCTATAGGATATTCATTGTGACTTGCTACGCTAATCATACAAACCATGCAGACGAAAGCAAAGTAAGTGACCATCTTTCCCATAGTAGCACGGATTGCACGTGAGAATCTGACCTTTTCACCCATTAGTATACTTTTTCTTACTCCGAATAGGAGATCGCAGAGAATTACAGCACATGAGACAATCAGCCATGGAATCATATTTTGCAATGATTCGGCAACAAATGCAGTGGCTATTGCGGCAAATCCTCCGGTTGTGGTATGTACTATTGCTTCTTTCATAAGATACAAGTTAGATAAACGGTCAACAACGAAATTACCTCTATCCAGAACATCGGCTTTCTCTTTATGAAGTCAGAGATGAAATTGCCTGTCCAGTGCTTCTTCATGGAGATAACCATGTACGCAATGAATCCAGCCCATAACAGCAACCAATACCAAGAATTGCAACCTACCCATATCTGGGAAAATATCAACGACATGGCAGCACCGATACAATGTGCGGTTTTCTGGCTTCCTTTGAAATTGGGAGACACACCTAATACAATCATCCCGATAACCGAAAGGAATACAAGAAACCGGCTGTTTTCCGTACTTGCTTCAAATGCTGCCGGGAGAAGAAATGCACCGGAGCCGATCATGCACAAACCGAACCAGAACTTATGCGTCAGGGCATAGTAGGTATCACTGATAGAATACGGGATTTCCTTCATTTTCTTTATCATTGCAAAAACGTAACCGGCAATGAGGATGAACGACATTAATACTAGTAGAATCATAGCTTTATCTGTTTATAGTTTATATATTTATTCTTCTTGTGATAGAGCATTGCTGACAGCTATTCGATCAATGACACGAGTAAATAACTGCGCATACTTTTTTAGAGATTTAGCTTGTTCAGGGGATATATCAACTTCTCCTTTCCGGTATATATCTTGAGCAAGATTAAATTCTCCAAGATCACCTGTATTTTGATAAATCGCATTTCCGAATGCTTTAGATACATCGACGGTACTCTTGTTCCCTTCGAGATCGGTTAATTCTATTTTTCGAAAGTCTATTTTCATAATTGTTGCATAACGTGTAAATTAACTACTCTATTTAAGTTGACAACAGTATCGGTAACTTCTGCTGTTATAAATATTAGAAAGTTCCAAGGTTGAATGGTTACAGTAGCACTACTTTGATAAGTCACCAAGACTCTTTTGGCATAATTAGAATTATTCACTACAGTCAACATTTTACGCCTAGGAGAATCGCAAACATATAATACATAATTTCCATCTCCTTCCAGGAATATACAATCAATAGGCTGTCCCGATTGTGCGTATTTATGATCTACTGTGTCTGTTCCATAATTATATATGTGAGCAAAAAAATTAGCGGTTGCATTCCAATAAAATGAAAGATAAGTCATCGTTCGATGTCCAAATTCGCCACGACACCATAGGTCAGAAGCGTAAAATCTCCATGAGCGACTCTCATCGTAGTTATACCCTTGTTGGTATAAATCACCACCAAACCATGTACTTGCGAAATCTAAACTTAAAGATGCTGGCGGATTAACATCTGGGTTATTAGGGTCTGGGTCTGGTGAACCAAAAGATATTGATCCAACTTCTACCCCTGCCGAATTATTTGCCGTTAGTTTCTTAAATGACCCAATCGCACCTTTAAGGTGGGTTACTTGAAGAGTATCAACATCAATAAACTCCGTCTTTATCTTGCCAGCTTCTATGAAAGTCTTTCCGCCTACGTTTATTCCACCGGTTTCTGGAAGAGATATTTTACCGTCAGATGTTAGCTCGACACCTGTTACATTATGCTTAATAGAGCCTTCGGTCATTATCCAGCCCTTCGTTTTATCTAAGTTTCCAACAAATATTCCGGAAGAACCGAGAACATCAATCGTCGCATTTTGAGCAAGAAGGACGTTTGTTGCTATGTTCTCGAACTCGCTGAACTCTTCCCACTTCGTTGAGTCAAAAGAAGTTGTAGACGTATGCGTGATCTTACAAAGTTTGTTCTGACCGTCATAGATTACTGTATCTATGAATGTCTCATTGTTATAATACTCGGTGTTTTCTTTCCATACTCCACGGGGACGGAGCATTGCACCGGGTAACCCTGTTTTTCCTTGGCTTCCAGTGATGCAAGCCGGATCGCTTTCCCATGTCGAACCATTCGTATAAGTTACCTTTGTTTTAGTCCATAGGTACTTACCATCCTCCCATGTTGGAGACGTGGTAGACCATGCTCCGCCTTCCAATGATGAAGAAGAGATTGACAGGTAAAACAAAACATCAACGGCACTTATCCCTACGCCATCGTTTCCGCTTGGTCCCTTTCCACCTGTTACACATACCGGATCTGTCTCTGTATATGTATTGTTAGTGTAGGTGATAACTACACGTGTCCAGATGTATTTGCCGTCTTGCCATGCCGGAACAGAAGTCTGCCACGATCCACCGGTAGGCGTGCTGTATGATGTAGACAGGTAATATTGTTCGGCAACACTCTTGACTCCGATCCCAGTTTCACCCGTGGAACCGGTAGAGCAGATAGGGTTAGTGGTTGTTGATGTGCTGTCTGTATATGTTATTACTGATCTAGTCCAAATATATTTCCCATTTTCCCATGCCGGAGGCGTTGTGCTCCAAGAACCACCAACCAAAGAATTAGAAGAAGTAGACAGATAATACTCTTCGACAATGCTTAATATTCCCCTACCATTATCCCCTGTACTACCCTTACCTCCGGTGATACAAGCGGGATTGGTTTCAATAGACGAACCATCTGTATATACCACTTTAGTTTTGCTCCAAATGTATTTCCCATCTACCCAAGTTGGTGAGTTTGTAGACCATGAACCACCGGAAAGGGAGGTTGAAGAACTGGATAGGTAATAAAGGACATCAACGCTCTGTACGCCTTTACCGTCTTTTCCATCCTGTCCATCTTGCCCATCTTCCCCTTTAATCTTTGACCAAGTATAATCAGAGAATACACTACTATCTGCCTGTATAAAATCTACGTATACACCCATGTATACACCGGGGGTCTCACCATTATTAGCAGTGAAAGTTTTTCCGTCATCAGAGTATTTGATGTGAAGGTAGCTGGTTTGTCCATTTTCTCCGTTTGTGCCAGGAATACCATCATTTCCTTCAAAGCGTGCCCATGTATATTTAGAAGGGTCGTTACTGCTTGCTTGGACAAAGTCAACATAAGTACCAATATACTTATTAGGAGTATCGGTCATTTGAGAAGCAGTCGGATTTTCTACAGGCGAATACTTAATATGGAAATAAGATGTCTTACCATCAACGCCATCTTTCCCGGGTATACCTTGTGAGCCAGGTTTCCCATCTTCCCCTTTAGAAATAACCTTCAACCAGTCAGTAGAAGAATCTGACGGCTCCTGCGTAGTCGTAGATTCAATGCAAATCCATGTGCTGCCATTGTGGGTTACTTCGTCATAATACCAATACGTCCCCGCTTTCCATTCACCTTTGAAAGCCGGAACCGGTACTTCCGTCACACCATCATTTGAAATCTGTTTGATCGTACCGGTCATGTAGATTCTGTTAAGATATGCACTATACCCGGTCATATCTATTCCAAACAGTTTCAGGTTAGACAAGTCTCCCAACTGCATGGCAATCATATCCTTTGTGATCTCCCAGTTGTTTACACCTTTAAGGAAACGGATATAATTCTGCGTGGAATAGCTGGACTTCTGGCGTTCCGCATTGGTGAAGTTACCGTAGCAAACAAAGTGCATAGCCTTTTGAGGATGGTAAGTATATCCGCTGCGGAGAACGTATTTAAAAGAACCATTATCCAGCTTTTCGGTGATCCGGAAATAGGTTGTCTGAAAGCCTGTGTCATTGTTAAAGTTAGCCTTGCAAATATCATCCACTTCAACAGCTGCAACCTCGCCCGGTTCAAGCTTCAGGTAAACGATGCTGTTCTCTTCGTCCACTGATTCGATTATACCGCCTCCGGGTGCGTTCCATTCCTCACCCGTGATAACTGATACCCGGTTATATCGCAATTCCGGCACTTCAAGGAAATCACGTAGGCGCAACGATTTCGCATCTATATCACCGGTTGGCGTTATCAGCCAGCCAAGTAACTTTTCAGCATAATCAACAGAAGATATATTGCCGGAGAAAGCGGCATTATTGGCTGTAAGCTTATCAAGCACCTTTACAATATTGCTGCTCAATTCTGTTGCAGTTATCGTGTCCGTTACAATACCTTTGGTAACGTTAATGCCGTTCAGGAATGAAATAAGCCCTAGGGCTGTGTCATCTTTCGTCTTACTTATAGCATAAGCTATAATCTCCTGAAGCACTCTCTTTGCAGAGAATACGTTTCTGTCAGACGGGATTGTCTTGTCATTAACCCCAATAACATACACACTCGTTCCACCGCCTCCAACAGCAGAACCGGAATAGGTTTGTCCCTTGTAAGTAAGGGAATCAAGCTTGCTCTCTATCTCACCGATACGGGAATATGAGGCAGTTTCACCGACTGTATAAACTGGGTGATCGTAAGGAATATCCAGCGGCCACTCGAAACCGATTATTCTTGATTGTCTGCCTTCCGGGAAAAATGCCTTATTTATCAGGTTGACTTTAGCCCCGACTTCGTATGTACGAATATTACCCTTATTGTAGATAAAATCAGCATCCATCTCACAATCGTAGGTGGACGGGTCAATCATGGATTTCTTTACGTACTCCTTTGCCTTTTTGAGTAGATCCTGCTCTGCGTCCGGCGATATCTGTTCGGAGATGTATGCGGGATCAAAGCCGTAAAGGATATATGTGTCTGCGGGGACTTCTTCACCGTCCTCCATGTGTGCGGTTTGCGGATAAAGAACATCATCCGGGAGAAAGCGACCGTAATCCTCATTGCGGACAATTTCGAAGGTTGTTCCGGTGTTATCGCTTTCTACAATATTGATAGCAAAGTCCATCCCGGCAAGCTTGCCAGTCTGGAATATCATGTGAAGTTCCTCACCATCCAGCCTGAAATCTTCTGTAAAGTTCTTCAGTCCCGTATCTTTGAAATTGTAGATCCGATATTCCTTATCGTTATCGTCTACCTTATTATCGTAGCTGATGCTGGATATTGTACCCTTGTATTGCGGATATTCATCCTCAAATATAACAATCTCTTCGATTGCCTCCTCTTCCGGCATTTCCACGTTATTCGGATCATCGTAATTTTCATCTCCAATGTTGATACGTTCACCGGTCGGGCTGTATTTATAAGCGTCTACATAAGAAATACCCTCCGGAAGCATAAGGCGTTTCTGAACAACTCCGTTAAGGGTCATTTCCTTGTCATCCTTACTGAAGTAGTTATCGGGGACTTTACCGCTTATGATGTTGTTAATGGTGTACCGATTACCTGAAGAGGCGGTTACACCTTCCGGTAGTTGGATAACGTTTGCTGCGTCACCGGTTAAAAGGTCGGGATTGTAAACAGCAGCAAACGTCTGTCCGGCATTTGCACCGGAAAGGAATGTTACGGAAGTCGTTGCAGAAGAACCGCCATACACGTTAATATCGTATGTTACATACGCCTGGAAAGTCGATAACAGCTCGGAAGAAGCTGGAGCTGGTACGTGAACGTATACCCTTACTTTTAAATCAGAACTGTTTTTGTCGATAACCAACGTGTCGGAAACCTGTATTTTAGACACAATCTCATATTGTTGATTTTGGGCTAATGAAACGGTCTGATTACCAATAATCACCTCTTTTGATTCCCCGGAAACATTATAGATATATGACGCCTTCAATATATAATCTCCTGCCGGGAGCAAAGCACGGTTCCCTATTTGCGGGACGGCTGTTGATATATTGATTGAAATTCCTTCCGAAACAACTTTATAAGAACCACCCTTGGCTGATGAAGCTAAAGCTTTGTCAAGTGTCCATTCTGTATAAGAGGGAGTAAAAGGTCCGCTGCCTTCGTTGCTACTAGCGGTATAGTCTTCCTTATATGTAACTCGTGACGGAAAGTAGCTTATTTTGAGCGGTCTTGACGTATCGGATATATTACGTCCATCAACTTCTTTAACGTCGAATATCAATTCTTTCCGGTAACTGGAAGGAATGTTGCGGGTGGAACCGAAAGCGTAGATACGGGTCGCATAAGTGGTCTGGCTGTCGCTGCGTGTCATGCTGTTGACATTCACATTTTCTGTGTCTGTCAAGTCACCGGCTTTGAAATCAACAGGTGAGCTGTATTCACAACGTCCGAGATGAATAACATGCTCTGTTATCCACCATTCACACTCCCAAGTCTCCGCCATCTGTGTGAGAGCGTCGATCAGATTTACGTTATCGTAGGAAACGAGCTTGGAAGTGTTTTCTACTGTGCTGTCAATGTCCCAAGTAAAATCCAGATCCCTGAATTTATAGCCAAGAGCTTTCAGGTTATCCAGAAAAACATTTAAATGCGTGTCAAGGGTAGCGGTAAGATTCCATGCTGCTTCGCGTCCGGTGGTTTCCGGTGTATAGAAAAACTTCTTGTTCTTCCATTTCCAGTAATAAGCATCAAGGCGGAGTTCGTAGTCGTATGCACCTGTCGTTGTATTGTAGGTAGGCTTATACAGGTCTACAAGCTCGAATATTCCCAACTCATTGTCTACGTAGTCACCTAGTTTGAAATAAACCGGATTGGAAAGGCTAAATGGCAAAGTGATATAATCTTCCTGCATCAAAAGGAAGTGTCTTTTCGAACCCTCATTGATAGTAGTCGAAAAGCGAATGTTGCCGGATATGTCTTTGATGTCTACTAATTCTGCCATATCACAAAGTTCGCAGATAGAAACGTCAAAACATAAAATCCGGCAATTCTATAAACCACAATTTGCCTATTGTGGTAATTTTACTCTCTATTACCCGGATTTGGCTCGTTAAGCTTTACCGAAATCTTTGAAAACGTCCTTGCCGTATTGAAACCGAAAGACTGTGAACGGGTGTAATATAGATGATAAACCTCCTCTCCTAAGGCGGGAACCTTGACAGTAAATTCCCCTTTTGTAATCTCATTCAGAAATGCCTTATACTTGGTGATGTAGTCAGACGGAGAACTTCCTTGTAGGGTAAAGGTTAGTGTTAGATCCCGTTCGTCAATCTTCCGATTGGCTATAATTATTTTCTTTCCGTCCTGTAAACGGGATTTATTCTCTATAACTTCTTTCATTGGAAACGGAGCGTAGATAGCTTCAATGAACCCATCTCCCATTCTCACGCCCCACGTTGCGAAAGCGTCTTTATTGTTAATTAATAAGTCGACCATATATTATAATTTTGATGTATTTCGTTTAACTTCAGCAATATCCGTCTCAATATTCTTCAATGACTTGTTCATGCTTGTTGTATCATCATGAATACCAGTCAACTCTTCATAAGAAAGCCGTAACAAATCCCGTGTCTCACTAGCAATATCTTTTATCCCTGTGGTATTGGCAATAATAGGCAGCATATCCGCTCTCAATTCAAGAATAGACATCGTTTGTAGCTGATTCTGATTCTTGATTTCTTCTCCGGCAATTTGCAAAGCAGTGAAACGTCCGTTAAGTTCGTCGATTGAATCCTGTGACGCAGTGGCAAAGCCTTTCTTTGAAGCTTCTTGGGATGAAGAAGAAGAACCACCAACAATGGCATCAATATTCTTCGCTTCTTCTGTAGCAGCTCTTATAATATCATTCCAATCTTTTCTAAGGTCGCTTATCTCTTCTGCTGTTAAATCAAGTTTTCCGTTTTCGTCACTATCAGCCAAAAGGGTATATTTTTTATAAAATTCTTGTGCTTTACCTCTTAGTTGATCTATTACAAACGATTGCAACAAAGCGTTGCGCATTATCTCTTCAAAATCTTCTCCAAAGTCGGCAATTCCTCTTTTCCCACCTTTTAGTCCTTCCAGTATTGCTTCTTCGAGACCTTGTGAAGTCGTTTGAAATAAATCCTCGTTTAGAGTCTCTTCTAGCTCCTTGGTCTGGTCGTTGAACTCTACAAATTTGTCAATAGCTTGTTGCAGCCATTCTGGTAACTTAGACCAGATGTCGGCATTGCTTTTCATCGCCCAAATCGCTTCTTCAGATATAAGTTTATTTTCTAAATCATATCCTCCATTAGCTTGTATAAAATCAAAAATTTCTTTAGCTTGCGGACCTCCAAAGGCGTATTCGGTCATAGCGTGAGAAAATTTACCATAATTGAAAAGTTGTGCAAGTCCGAAAGTTGTATAATCAACATCACCAACAGGCATAGATTTAACTATGTCTTTGTATGCCTTCTCTCTGGCTTTTTCAAGTGTTGTTAATGATTGGGTAGCTGTTGCAAAATAATCATTCCCTGCGGCTTCTTTGAGCAACTCCAGATAACGTTCTACTTGATAATTGATAGAATCCCAATATCCTTCCTGTCTACGTTGATATTCAATATTTCTTTCTTGTTCTGCTTTTGTAGAATCAAAGGCATTCATTACAGTACCCACTAACGTAGTTATGATCCCAACAATTCCGCTAATGCCTTTCACTGTGTCACCGGCGGACTTTTCACCAGTTTTGCCGAATACTTCAAATGCTGTGATGCCGTCATTTATAATATCTACCGCTTTTTGGATGCCTTCTCCCAGTTCATCGGAAAAAGTAGTTCCAAGAGAAGATAGAGAAGCCCCTAATGTTGAAATATTACTCTTTATAGATTCGCTAGCTTGTTCCACATTACTCCATGAAGTAAAGGCTCCCTGTTTATCCCCTTTCTTTATTGCTTTCTGATACTTTTCATATTCTTCTTTCAATGTCTTGAAAGGGTTGCGAGCTACAAGGTTTTGGCGAGCACTATTAATGGTATCCATCATAGCTTTCATATCTGTAGCTGACAAGTTTGTAGACTTGACAAGTTGTTCAGCATCAGATAATAATTTTTCAAGTGTATCTGTAGGTAATGCATCAACGTCTCCCATTAACATTTTCCAAATGCCAGAATCTTCGATTTCGCTTTTTGAGATAGAATCTATAGTTTTCTTACGCTGTTTTTCTAGTTCTTTTAATGCATCTTCATATTGTTTCTTTTCAGAATCGCTTTTAGCTTTTACTAATCCGTCCCTAAGTTTCTTTTCATCGTCTTGATACTGCTTCTCTATAGCTATGCGTTGAGCTGAATAATCACGATATTTATCTAGTATAGAATTTAATTCCTTACTTACATCGGCTATATCTTTCTCTCTTTTATTTTCAGCATTAGTATAACGAGCGGAAATTTCAACAGACTGCTCCGAAGTCAACTTTCCACCCTGTCTTTCACTCAAATCTTTTTCTTGCTTTTTGATGGCGTCAAGTTCCTTTTGATAATCAAGATCAATCTGTTTCAGCTTTTTCTCTGTGCCCTCTTCCATAAGGTCGATTTCAGCCTGCTGATTTTGGCGACGGAGAGACAAAAGATCTTCGTTTAGTTTCTCCTGCTCTTTCTTTCGTTTTTCAGCCTCTTTTTCGGCCATCTTCTGTTCTTTAGAGGAATCCCCATAAACTTTTAACTGTTTTTCTGCTTCAGCCTTATCTTTTACAGCCTTTTTATATGAATCCACAACAGCCCTATCTATACCCAACCCATAAAGATCTTTTTTTGAATTTTTCGATGCTTCATCCAAAACTTTTTTTTGTTCAGATGTTATTTGTTTCAATGCATTATCGGCTATCTCAACCTGTTGTTGCCAATAATCATAGGTTCCTTCTTTAGGTTGAGGGAATAAATCTAAAGTAGAAATATGATTTTCTATAACAGCCATATTTTCATCATACTTCTTAACCGTATTTATAGCATCTACATAGACTTTCTTTTCTTTATTCCAATTATCAACAGCATTTAAATACCTAACTCTTGCAGATGATAAAACCTGCGAAGACGTTTGTCCTTTATCATATTCTCTCTGTACTCGTTCATATTCTCTCTGCGCAACTGACATTTCAAGACCGGCATCATATAAAGTTTTCTTTTGATTTAACCGTTTTATTTCTTCGTCTTCTCTTTTGATAGACATATCAGCTAATGTGTCTTCATATTTTCGTGCAATTGCACTATTGCGAATTTCTTTAGTTAATTCCTTGTAAGCTTTATTTAATTTATCTATACTTACTTTTTCGCCCTCCAGTATATCACTATGAGTCTTATAATTTTTAACCCACTCACGAACAGCCGCATTCCTCTCTGTAGTGGAAAGAGTTACATTTTTTAATTTGTTATACAGAATATCAAGTTGAGTTTGCTCTTTGGCTATGCTAGACCATGCGGACTTTCTAGCCAATGCCATTTCTTGTTCGGCTGAAAGCAAATCAAGGGTGACATCTCTTGCTTTTCCTAAACTTCCAATCCATTTAATTACATCTTTCCCGTATACAGAAAGCAAAGTCAGCCCAACAACAAGAGCGGTCTGCCAACTTAAAATAGATCTTGTAAGCTGTTGCCATACGGGAGCAACAGCCTTGACATCTTTATTTCCTGCTTTTAATTCTGCCTTGAAATTTGCATATTCTTTTCTAACTTTTGCTATTTCATCAACTAATATCGGAAGGTTATTTGATATTGCAAGAAAAAAAGTATTTGCATTTACAGCTAGTGAAGGAAGTTCACGGGCTACCTGTTGCACTGAATTACCGAGTCCATTCCATGCACTTGCATAATTACCTACATTTCTCTGAAATCTTCCAGAAGCTTGCTCTGCTGCATTTAATTCCTTTTGAACGTTCGATATTTGGGTTAGCAATGCTTTTCCGGCATCTCCTCCCCTTCTTACCCGTCCAAGATCATCGTAATCCTTTATCAAAAGAATTAATTGCTTTCTTAATGCCGTAATACTACCTTCTTCTGCATTACTTTGAATTATCTGATCTTTTTGTGCTTTAATCGTTTTTCTGACAGCTTCTTCCTCTACCAGCCTTTGAGCAGCTAATTGTTGAATCTGGCGAATTTTTGCTGTACCAGTATCTCCTACTTTCTCTTCATCAGAAAGCGCACTAAAATCTTTCTTTAATTGCTTTATCTGCCTATCTGCCTCCTTAACTGATTCTGTATTGGCGATAATCCATTTATTAGTAGACTGCAAAGCAGAAGTTTCTTCTTTTACTCTTTTAACCGTACTACTAGAAGAATCAATATCGTATTTTATCTTCTGTAATTTTGCATAGCTGTCTTTATATTCAGATAGTTTCTTTGTTGCTCTATCTATTTCACTTTCTAACTGTTTTATTGCCGCATCGCTATTGGGTACACTTGCAATCTCAATAAGAGATTTTTTTAATTTATCTATCTCCTGACGCAGTTTGACTATATTTTTAAGGTCAATATCTGCATTAAATTTCATTCCTGCCATGTGATTTTTACATTATCGTTACCAAATGACTGTTTTAATTCTTTATCTAAAGTTAGGCTTGCCGAATCCAGAACATCAAAACCTTTACTAGACACAAAACTTGCATATTCCATTCCATCCGCCACAACAACACCGTCTTTAGGCTTACTTCCAAAGATCAGCATTGCCTCTGTCCTGTTCTTCGCCAGTGAATGTTCTCCATCGGCAGGGATATAGAGGTCTACAATCTTTCCATCCCTGACAATAGCAGCACCGGGAGCATTGCGAAGGTTCCAAGTATGGTTTTGATAGGCTTTCTTATTACTAACATTGCGTTCCTTCTGCATATAGACGGCTCTTTGAGCTGCTTCTTTCATCAATTCGGTAGCATTCTCATTTACTTCTTCGACGAATTCATCAAGACCGGACAAATCCACTGTTACTTTCATTATTCATCAAACTTAACTTTTCCTTTAAAGAAATCCTCATCCGATACTTCTGTTAGTACCTCCCCATCATATACGGTATGTAACTTATCTTTTTGCATAATAACCAAATTGCGATATGGTATTTTATAAACTACTTCATCATAAGAGAGATGAAGATTTTCCATGAACGACGCAATTTGTCCTAACATACAATCATTCCCTATAACTTCTGTTTTGCTGTCAGATTTGCTACGTTCTTTGCTAAATCCAACAGCATTGTAAAATTTTCTACAGAGATCAGGGAATAAGCTGCCGTAAGCCCATATAACACTTCTTCTAACGTCCCGTTTGACAACTCTTGTTCAAGGCTATCATTCCCTTCAATAAACCAAGAAAGTGCACGAGAAGCGACGGAAATGTCCTTTAACGAAGAAATGACGCCCGCAATATCCTTATTATCTTCCAGAACAGCAAGATAAGCCGAAGCACCGGCTATTTTATGGATAGTAGGCGGGTTTACACGGTACATTTTCCCATTTACAATTATAGGAATGAAATCTTTTCCTGTGATAGCTTCAGATACAAGTATAGCGGCTTTATTCATATTATTTCTTTTGTAGTTTTTCAATCTGCTTATATATAAGATTCGCACCTTCTATATCATGACACACGCAAGAGTGATTTGGATCAGAACATAATTTTATCAATAAGTCTCCAACAAATCTTTTATACTCATCTATCTGTCTTTGCATATTAGCAATTTCAGAAATATCTTTTCTTTTAAACAGCATAATACTTAAACTTTAAAAGGGAATGGTTAGAATAAAATCCTTCCATCCCCTCACCACTTTACAATATAGATAATGTCTCTGATGGTTGCGTCCCATCTTCTCCTGAAGAGTCATAGTTTACAGTACTCCCAGCGTTCACCCGCCTTGATCTAGCTGAATAACTATTTATAGAAGGCGATTCAGAAGAAGCAAGAGCTACCTTTTCATCAGTTCATGCAGCGTCCACCTTTTCGCCATCGAACAGATAATCGCTCTTAACGCCAGTGTTAGGATTTTCCATAGCCACCGCTGTTACACCCAGACCGATATTCTTTTCTACCGCATTACCTTTTGCGATAACCGCAGCATTGGTAAATACAATGTAGTTGCCTGTTTTTGTCTGGCCTACGATTGCCTTATTTACAATTCCCGGAGTGTCAGAAGAAGCCCATCCAGCATCAGTATCAATCTTTTCACCACCTTCCAATTCGACCTTGTCATCAAAGGAGAAAACTCCCATAGTGAAAGCGATTGTTTTAGCTCCTTTTTGAGTAACATCACGATAGTAGATACTACCATTCAACTCATTAATGTAGTCGGTATAGGTTGGATCATCCTCTGTATACGCCCAAGTATCTTGATGGGAGTTCTCAACTTCCGTGGCAGTTCCTAACCATGTCTTAAGAGAGGTTTTAGTGACAGCGGCAGTTATAACATCACCGTACCAAATCTTTTTAATTCCAATAAACGGTTTCATATCTTTTCAATTTACGTTTAGAGTTTCAAATAATAATTTCACATTTACATAGTAACAACATAATTCTTTGTCTTCTTCTATTCCGATACTTTCAGAAGAGTAACTATACCAGGAGCCGTCATATTGGGAAACAACATCATCTTTAAAAAACTTCTTTGCTTTCCGTTCCAGCTCATTCAAGCGAATCAGGCTTGCTTTTTCAGACCTTGTTACAGGAATGCAGAAGTTTACTTCAACATATCCTTTTTCCCAGTAAGCATCCGGTTGTTGAGTTTTGGGGTAGATTACAATTCTCTCGGTCTTTACTTTACCTTCAGGGATATTTCCCCGTTGATACATTTCAGAGATTCCAAAAGACTTGCAATCTTTAAAAATAATATTCGCTATGTCCGTCGTTACAATCATACCCAAATATCACATCTACCCTTAAACTCCTCCGAATAGCATTCGGCATTCTTCTTCACATCTCCCTCTCCTACAGTATTTCCTTCAGCGTCCAGACACCTGATATGAGATCCTAAAACAATCTTTTTACCCTCATAAACCACATGGTAATTATACACCCAGCGTTCACCATTGACAGAGACTTCCTTTTGTTGGGAGTTGTCATGGCAGAAGCAATCTGTTACATCTTGCCAAGACTCTCCACCGGTTCCCGGTATTGGTCGGTTATACTCGTCGTTTTCTTCCAGAGTAATAACCTGTATTTGCAATTTATGTGGAGCAGTTTCTAGCATATTACCAAAATGTTACTTTAGGTTTATCTATGTTCAGTTCGTCCTTCAGTCCATACTTATTACATAAAAAAGAATAATAGGACTTTATACCAGAAATATCCCAAGAAAGGGACTTTGAATGACCGTTTTCTGATACCGATTTAGAAGTAGCTCTAAGCAATAAGGAGGGAATAAATCTTGCTATAGCAACAGAGATGGACTGCAAATTATCTTCAGTCATTTCCCCGTCAGGGTCAACCCCGGAAGAAAGATTAATCTCTACCAAGTCAGCCTCCGACAATGATATGCCGAAGGACTGAAACTTTTGCTTTATGTAGTCACTAATTATCATACTTACGCATTCATCGTGTCCAGGTCAAGAATTACAATCTTGTTTGGAGATGTAAATTCTGGAATCCATTCAGCTCCATATTCCATGAAGCGGCCTTCATCCGTACGTATGTTGGAAATATACATACCACCTTCTGAACGGGTGTAAGTCTTTCCCGGAACCGGATCGGTAATTTCATACGGAGTATGCCAACGCATCTTTCCCTGCTTAGGAGTGGTAAACAAAGAAATACGGTTGTCTTTGAATACCTGTTTGAAAGTTCCGTCTGACAATTCCACCAAATCTTCGTTGATTACGATAGGTGGCAAGCCCAATCCTCTAAAGATAGTGGTCGCCATCTCACTGGACATAAGCCCGGCAGACAGTTGGACTTCTTTAGAATCAAAGCTTTGTTTGTAGAATTCCCCGAAGTCTTTTGAGCCAATAATGCTATTGATAAAAGTTTTTCGGGACATTTCCATAGAAACGAACATGCCGAACTTGGTACGTAATTCAACCGTTTTCTCCATAAGATAACGAACAAAGTTTAGTTTGTCTGCAACTTGCGGAGTGATACGATGAACCGGCAACTCCATTTCAAGCAATTCGATTCCTTGCGGATTATCGTCTACTTTTACGGATGCTTTACCATCAGAACGAAGGTCACCGTCCACAATATCCATACGTTTGTGTGGAGCAAGCAATACTTGACGCATATCATCTACAATATAGTTGATAATATCGTCCAGTGCGGCCCGTTGATCTGGTGTCTTCGCCTGATTAAACTTATTGATTAGTTCTTGAAGCATATCGAGTCTATCGTTGTCCATCTGGTATCTATCCCCCATATAGGCAACTTCGCCATATCCGGAACCCAGAGATTTACGCTCTCTTAACGGCTTGTTAGAGTTACGGTCAATTACAGAACCGGCAACAACACCCGTTACTGTTCCCAAATATGTTTTGAACACACGGGATTTCGTTTCCTCAAAATCGAGGTGCTTTTTCCAAAAGATTTGATCCAGCCTTAGAGCCTGCACACGGTCGATAACCGCTTTCACCACTCCCGGATCATTCAGTAATGTTTGAATAGTCAAATACATAGTTCCTCCTTTCTTTAATAAGTGAACATGAATCTGTCACCCAAAGTCTCCTTATCCTTATCGGAGATAGGAACAATGAGTCTTGTCGGTCTGATCTCGTACGCTTGGCCTATAGCGCCAACAGTTGCACCCGCTTCTACTTTAGTCCATGCATAATTCAAAGCCGTAGCTGTTGCTTTTGCCGTTTTACCGGCTGCGGCAGTAGCTTCAAACAATACCGCATCCTTTTCTGCGGCAAGCGTTGGCGAGGCGGCCAGAGTAACGGTATCATATTCCGCATTACTTTTGTCGATAGCTTCAATTGTACCGCCATTTGTACCGTTACCAATATGCATACCGACGTACGCAAGAGAATTTTTCTTGATCTTCAACGAAGTAGAACCGGCAGTGATCTTCTCGGCTACTTCAACGTTCAAAACAGCTTTTGCCGTTCGTTTCACAAAATCAAGAACCAAAGGAGTAAGAGGCGGGATCTGCGCAATCCCTGTCAAATTCGAAATATCCAGATTGAAGCCACCGGAATATCTATAAACCGTCTCAAAACGGCACATTTCCGGCATTTGCTTCTCAATCGGACTTAAATCATACTTAAAACCTGCTGGCATAATTAATCCTGTTTAGAGTTTTTAATTTCTTCAGTTCCCTTGTTTATCAGGGTGGCAATGTCATTTGAATTGTTCTGCTCATTGCTTCCCGATTCGGGAGTTCTCACATCTTGAAATCCTGCGTTGGCAAACGTCTGCTTTGCATCCTTGAAATAGTTATCCAAGTTTGCATCTTCGGGAATGCTCAACATAGGAACAAGGTTTTCGGGAATACCATATTCCTTTGCTTTTCCCATGATTTGCTCTTGGCGAGTGGCCTGCGCCTTCTCTGTTTCAAATTGAGTAAGCTTGTCAGAAAGAGGTTTAACGGCTGCATTCACTGCGTTCGCAATGATGGTCGCTATATCATCTTTCTTTTCTTCCGGCTTCGGATTTGGGTTAGGATTGGGATTCTCGATTTTATTTTTCAATTCGTCCAATTGTTTCTGTAGACCCGATTTTTCGTTTCTAACAGTATCAATGTCTCCTTGAAAAGCCTTCAAAAGTCCTTCGACCCCACTAATAGCAGTTTCTATTTGACTTTCTTCAGTTACGGTTTTAGACAAGTAGTCAGCCACCCCGTCAAACGCTTTATCACCAAACCCAAAGGTTTTATACTTCGTTTTTAGTGCTACTAAGATTT
>ERZ826396.423-NODE-423-length-61849-cov-5.202058_pt1 | contig 61849 bp, 40 predicted proteins | sample MGYA00519926_ERZ826396 | MGnify/ENA primary metagenome ERZ826396 (study PRJEB31778, sample SAMEA3449230) | human gut metagenome | biome: human gut; feature: human-associated habitat; material: faeces | place: United Kingdom | collected 2010/2012 ... | reverse complement strand
CTCCCTTTGGCCCCGCCGGGTTTCTTTTCCCGCTAACCACTTCAAAAATTGGCTGTTTCTAAGCATTGCCTGCGGAAAGTTCACCCGCATGGCGGTGAAACTCCGCCCTGTCGGGCGTCAGACATCGCCGCCAAGGGCGTGCGGGAGAACTTTCTGCAGGCAATGCTTAGAAACAGCGCAATTTTTTCACAGGTTAGCGGGAAAAGAAACCCGGCGGGGCCAAAGGGAGCCCTTGCATGCGGGAGGGGAGGAGGGAAACGCGAACCGGCCCGCCCTGGGAAAGCATCCGCCCGGCGCAGAGGAATGCTGAGGGACGGGCAGAAACGCTGGCTGCTTATTGGGACTGCCGGCCATTATGAAGATAGAAGATGGTGTCACTTGGATGTCACTTTCGTTTGCTAGAATGATATAAAGTAGGGAAAGGGAGAGATATTTTGGTAAGAAGAAAGCGGGATGGGGACAGATGTGTTGTGAAGAGGGAGGAAGAGGATGGAAATTCTGAAATGTGTGGGAATCAGGAAAATATATGGGGACGGTGAGAACCGGGTGGTGGCTTTGGACGGGATCGATCTGAGCATAGAGAAGGGGGAATTCGTCGCCGTGATGGGGGCATCCGGTTCCGGGAAATCCACGCTGCTTCATATTCTTGGGAGTGTGGATACGCCGACAGAGGGAAAGGTGTTTGTGGACGGAACGGAGAGTTCCGCATTGAAGCGGAATGAGGCGGCGATTTTCCGCCGCAGAAAGGTCGGCATCATTTATCAGTTCTATAATTTGCTGCCCATGCTGTCCGTGCGGAAGAATATTTTGCTTCCGCTGGCTTTGGATAAGAGGAAGCCGGACGAGGCGTATTTGGAAGAACTGGTTAAGAGCCTTGGGCTTTGGGAAAAACTCGATGCCCTTCCTGGTCAGCTGTCAGGAGGGCAGCAGCAGCGCGCTGCCATTGCGCGGGCGCTGATCTACCGTCCGGCACTGCTTTTGGCAGATGAACCCACGGGCAATCTGGATCGGAGGAATTCTGAAGAAATCGTGGATCTGCTGAAACGCTCCAACCGCAGTCTGAAACAGACGGTCGTTCTGATTACCCATGATGAGAAAGTGGCCCTGGAGGCGGATCGGCTCATTACGCTGGAGGATGGGCGGATTATAAGCGACAGGAAACGGAGGTGAACGGCTTATGTGGAAGGCGTATATTTCCGATTCTTTCAAAAACGACCGGGCGGCAGGCATAGCGGTCATGGCCGCAGGCTTCCTGAGCGCCCTGATGCTTTCTCTGCTCTGCAGCCTGCTGTATAATGTGTGGAACTATGAAGAGGAACGAATCAAGGAAGATGCCGGAAATGTTCATATACGGATCTTTGACCTTACCATGCAGGAACTGGAGAAGATCCGCAATTATGCGAATGTGGCGGATGTGACGATCCTGGAAGATGCGCCGGATGGACAGATCACGGCCGGAATCCGGCTGGAAAAGGTGGCGGATGTATATGAGGACGGCCCCCGGATCGCAGCCCTGATCGGCCGGACTTCGGGCGCTGTGGAGTATAATACGGAATTGCTTTCCATCTATCTGGTGCGAAATCCGCGCGATCCGGATGCCTATCTGATTCTGATGTTGTTCCTTGGCATCGCACTTTTGACAAGCGTTTCTTTGATTTTGATCATTCGGCATTCTTTTGCGGTGTGCATGAACAGCCGGATCCGGCAGATCGGCATTCTATCCGGAATTGGGGCTACCTCGGGGCAGATCCGCTCGTTTCTTTTGCGGGAGGCGGCGGCCCTGTGCATGATTCCGGTGCTCGCAGGATATCTGTCAGGAATCGGGGCCAGCGCTCTGGTTCATAAGTGGGCGGATATCTATCTGGAACAATATGCGGAAGGAAGGATTCGCGTTGCTTTTGAAATCCATCCCTTGGTGCTGTTGGGAACGTTTGTCTGTATTGTCTTTACCGTCTGGGCCTCTGCCCTGCTGCCGGCCAGGAAGCTTGCCCGGCTTACGCCGATGGAAGCCATCCGGAATATGGATGGGTGGGGAAACAACGCCCACTACGCAAAGCGTATTGCGCGTACGCTCCACAACGGGCAGCATGCTTCGCGTGCCGGGCGTTTATCCAGAAAAAAAGAACGGCCCTCTTCCCTTCTTTTCCGTCTGTTCGGCGCGGAAGGGGAACTGGCCGGATGTGCGGTCAGGGCGCAGAAAAAGGCCCTTCGCGCCGCTGTCCTTTCTTTGACGCTTTCGTTGTTCGTTTTTGTCTTCCAGCAGTGCTTCTTCGGTCTGTCGCGCGCAAGCAATGAGATCACCTATTGGGATCGATATCAGGATGTCTGGGATATATATGTTACGGTAAAAGATGGGAAGATTGAAACCTTCGGCGAAACAGAAGCGATCAGGGAAGTGGAAGGAGTGCGGGATGTGATCGCCTATCAAAAGGCAGAGGCGGAACGGCTGATTGGCCGGGAAGAGATCAGCGGGGAACTGGCGGCAGCAGATACACTTTCGGCCGCGCCGGAGACAGAAGTGGAGCGCACGGACGAGGGCTGGCTGGTACGCGCGCCGGTTCTCATCATGGATGATGCGGCTTTTTTGGACTATTGCCGGAAAATCGGCGCACCACCCAGTCTGGAAGGGGCGGTGATTCTCAATCGGGTGCGGGATGAGTCCGATCCCAATTATCGGGAACGCCATTATCTTCCCTATCTTACGGGTGACAAAGAAAGCACGCTTCTGCAGCGCCCAGGGCAGGAAGAATATGCGGTAAGCGTGCCCGTGCTGGCCTATACAGAAGAGATGCCCGCCCTAAGAGAGCAGTATGGGGTGGAGAATTATTATGAACTGGCTCATTTCATCCCCGCCACTTTATGGGAAAGGATAGGAGGAACGATCGGCGAAGCCGGAGAGGAACTCTACATCCGTGTGCTGGCACAGGATGCGGCAGCGTCGGATAAGGAAGCGCTGGAAGGCCTGGAAAAAGAGATTGATGCGCTTTTGGAAGGCCGTTTTACGCTGGAGAGTGAGAACCGGATCGGTGCAAAGCTGGCCAGCGACAGGGCCTATGACGGCCTGACAGCGATCATGAACGGTTTCTGCATGCTGCTCGCCCTGTTCGGGCTTTGCAACGTGTTCTTTAACACATTGAGCTTTGTGAACAGGAGAAAAAGGGAAATCGCACGTTACCTGTCCGTCGGCATGACGCCTGCCGGATTGTGGAAGATGTTTGCCATAGAGGCCCTGATTGTGGCCGGGCGTCCGGTGATTGTAGGATCCCTGCTGGCCCTCCTTGTGACCGGATGGATGATGAAAATCGCTTATCTGGGGCCTTCTCTGCTTCTGGAACACTTCCCCGTATGGCAGGTGGGCGGATTTATCCTGGCAATTTTGGCGCTGGTAGGGCTTTCCTATTGGATAGGAGGCAGAAACGTGCTGCACAAGAACCTGGCACAGATGCTGCGGGATGATACAATGGATTAAAATTCAGACCATATTTTCCTGGCCCCATGTGGTCCGCAATCCAGAGCCTGAGACGCCCTGGATTGCGGATCACATGGGGCCAGGCTGCTGGATGGGAAAGGACAATGGGTTTTACCTGGTATTTTCTATTGACTCATAATTTGATCTGTATTACCTTAAAATTATGAGGAAAGGATGTGATGCTATGCCGTTACCGAAAGGAGTTGTTTATACTGCAGAAGACTACTGGAACCTTCCGGAAGGCCGGAGGGCGGAACTGATCGGCGGACAGCTTTATGATATGGCACCACCAAGCAGGCTCCATCAGAAAATCTCAGGTGGATTTTATAGAATAATCTCAAACTATATTAGCGAACACCATGGCAGCTGTGAGGTATATGCAGCGCCTTTTGCAGTTAATTTGGATGCTGAAAACAGGGATTGGGTAGAGCCTGATATTTCAGTGATCTGTGATCCGGATAAGTTGACAGACAATGGCTGTGAGGGAGCGCCGGATCTGGTGATTGAGATCGTCTCGCCGTCAAGCCGAAAGATGGATTACTTCAGAAAGAACGCATTATATGCGGAATCCGGAGTGCTGGAATATTGGATTGTAGACCCGGAGCGTGAGCGAAGTACAATATATCGCTACCAGCATGATGATGTTCCTGTTATTGTGCCATTTTCAGAAAACGCGTATGTAGGGATATTTCCGGAACTGAAGATAAATGTTGCCAAACTGCTGGAACCGCTTGCAGGAGTGTAGAAATAGAAATGGCCGCGAAGAGTGAGACGATTGCGGGAGATATGCTGGAAAGCGGAAAAGAATAATGAGCAAAAAGCCGGATGTTATATGGGATGAAGGCCCATGGAACATCCGGCTTTTTTTGTGTAAGGGGTAAAAATGGCATAATTTTCTTACTGGTCTGTGTATAGTCCGCTTCCTGCGTCAAAGACGGCCTCAAAGCCCAACATATCCCTTTCCCTGTAAGACTGTGAGAAAATCGTGCTGTTTCCTGTACATATGCGAGGCGTTTTCCCGCGTGTCCTGGCGGCATTGTCTGACGCCCGAATGGGTGTAGTTCAGCCGCCGCGCGGGAGAAAGCTCCGCATATGTACAGGAAACAGCCGATCTTTGAAGTGGCTTACAGGGAAAGGGATATGTTGGGCTTTGGGGCCGTCTTTGACGAGGGAAGCGACCCAAAAGTCTCTTGACAAACAGTTTGTCTTATGATAAAAATGTGTAGCATGCGACAGAATGCGGGAGAGTAGTTGCCAAGGAGGCAAAATCCAATGGAAAAGAAGGATTATGGAGCGATTATCAAGATTCTGAGCGAAGCGATTGGGCGGCGGATGAACGCTCAATGCAGGAAATTCAATCTGACCATGCAGCAGATGAAGATACTGCAATTCCTGAAGCGTCAGGAGGAAGCGGGGCAGGTTACGAGTCAGAAGGATATCCAGGATTTTATGAGATTTTCCCATGCTACGGTGGTGAATATTCTGCATCTGCTGCAGGAGAAGGGCTTCATAGAGATTACATCGGGCAGAGAAGACAGACGCATGCGGATTGTTACGCTGACAGGCCGGGAGGAAGCGTATATCGGCGAGATGGAAAGAAGCCGGGCTCGTATGGAGAGGCAGCTTGTGAAAGGAATGACGCAGCAGGATAGAGAGCAGGCGCGCTGGTATTTACTGTGGATGTATGAGAATGTCCTTGAATGGGAAGATGATTCGGACGAAGGCGGAAATGAGCGGACGGAAGAAAGGAGAAGAGTATGAACAGATTGTTGTTTCGATCGATTCGCGAATATAAAAAGCAGTCGATCCTGACCCCCTTGTTCGTTATCCTGGAAGTGTTGATGGAGGTGCTGATTCCTTATCAGATGGCCAATATCATTGACATAGGCATTCAGGGAAGCGATCTTGGATATGTGATTAGGAACGGAATTATCCTGGTTGTGATGGCCATGCTGGCCTTACTTTTTGGAGTGTTTGCGGGGAAATTTGCAGCGGAAGCAGGAGCGGGCTATGCGAAAAACCTGCGGCATGATATTTTTTATAAGATACAGGATTTTTCTTTTAAGAATATCGACCATTTCTCCGCGTCCAGCCTTGTGACGCGGATGACCACGGATATCAACAACGTTCAGATGGCGTATATGATGACGATCCGCCTGATGGCGAGGGCGCCCATCATGATCGTGCTCTCTCTGATTATGACGCTGACCATCAATGTGGATATCGCGATCATGCTCCTGATTTCTATTCCGATCCTGGGCGGCGCGCTGATCTTCATTGCCAAGACGGCGCATAAGTATTTCATTCAGGTGTTTGACGAGTATGATGTGCTCAACAATGACGTACAGGAGAATGTGAACGCGGCAAGGGTCGTAAAGGCCTATGTGCGTGAGGATTATGAGAATCAGAAGTTCAGAAAGATATCAGAGAAGGTATTCCGGCTGTTTACGAAGGCGGAGAAGCTGGTGGCCCTGAACAATCCGGTGATGATGCTGGTGATGTATACGGTCATTATTATCATGGTGCTCATCAGCGGAGAGGCCATCGTGTTTGGAAACATGGAAGCGGGCGAGATGACCAGTGTGATGGTCTATGCGCTGCAGATCCTCTCCTCCCTGATGATGGTTTCCTTCGTATTCGTCATGATTATGATTGCGGAAGCTTCTACGGATCGTATTGCTGAAGTGCTTACGGAAGTTCCGGAGATGCAGAACGTGGAAGGTGCCAGAACGGAAGTGCCGAATGGAGATATCGATTTTGAAAATGTGAATTTCAGCTATGCGGGAGAAGATGGAAAACTTTCTTTGAAGAATGTGAACCTGCATATAAAATCCGGACAGATGATCGGCATTTTCGGAGGAACGGGCAGCGCCAAGACCACGCTGGTGCAGCTGATTCCCAGACTGTATGATGTGACGGGAGGCTGTGTGAAGGTTGGCGGTACGGATGTGCGGCAGTATGACCTGGAAGCGCTGCGTGACCAGGTGGCTGTTGTCCTTCAGAAGAACGTGCTGTTTACGGGGAGCATATATGATAATATCCGCTGGGGCGATGAGAATGCCAGCGACGAAGAAGTGCAGCGGGTATGCCGTCTGGCGCAGGCGGATGATTTCGTTCAGGACTTCCCGGCAGGGTATCATACGATGATCGTGGAAGGCGGCAATAACGTATCCGGAGGACAGAAGCAGAGGCTCTGCATAGCCAGGGCGCTTTTGAAGAAGCCGAAGATCCTGATCCTGGATGACTCCACCAGCGCGGTGGACACCAAGACGGATGCGCTGATCCGTAAGGCGTTCCGTGAGGAGATTCCGGACACCACCAAGATCATCATTTCTCAGAGAATTTCTTCCATCGAGGATGCGGATCAGATCATCATCCTGGATGAGGGAGAGGTGAAAGGCGTGGGCACTTCGGAAGAGCTGCTCAAGACGAACCAGATCTACCGCGAGGTCTATGAATCCCAGGTGAAAGGAGGAAGCGAGGATGAATAAAAGAAACAACGGCATGTCCCAAAACACGATGAAAACAGCAGCACGGCTGTTGAAATATGTGACCGGAACCTATAAGGTGGAATTCATCATCGTTGTGATCTGCATTCTGCTGTGTTCTGTGGCGTCGATTTCCGTTTCCTTCTCCATGAAATTCCTTTTGGATGATTACATTCTTCCCCTGGTGGGCCAGGCGGATCCGGATTTCGGAGGGCTTTATCAGGCGCTGACGGTGCTGGGATGCATCTTTGCAATGGGCATCGTGGGTTCCTATCTTTACAACAGATTGATGGTAAAAATCGGGCAGGGCGTTCTGAAACGGGTAAGGGATGAGATGTTCGAGCACATGCAGACGCTTCCCATCCGCTATTTTGACCAGAATACCAACGGTTCCATCATGAGCCTGTATACCAATGATACGGACACCCTTCGTCAGATGATTAATCAGTCCATTCCCCAGGTTCTGATGAGCGGGCTCACCATCGTTGTTACCTTCATCTCCATGCTGGTGCTGAGCGTGCCCCTGACTTTTCTGGCAGTGCTGATGATTATTGTCATGTACTTTGTTGCCAAAATGCTTGGAGGCAACAGCGGCAAGTATTTCGTCAGCCAGCAGGTGGATCTGGCGGACGTGACAGGATATGTGGAAGAGCAGATGAACGGCCAGCGCGTGGTTAAGGTATTTAATCATGAGAGCAAATCCAAGGAAGAATTCGATGTGCTCAACAACAGGCTGTATGAGAGTTCCTCCAAGGCGCATACGTTTGCCAGCATCATGGGGCCGGTGATGGGAAATATCGGCAACATCCAGTTCGTGCTGACCGCGATTCTGGGCGGCGTTCTGCTGCTTACGGGAATCGGCGGCCTGACCATCGGAACCATTGTGGCGTATCTGCAGTTTACCAAGAGCTTCACCCAGCCCTTCATGCAGGTGGCACAGCAGTTTAACTCCATCATCATGGCCCTGGCGGGCGCAGAGCGGATCTTCCGCCTGATGGATGAGGAGCCTGAAGTGGATGACGGCTATGTAACCCTGGTGAATGCGAAGAAGGATGCGGACGGAAACATCACGGAATGTGAGGAAAGAACGGGGCTGTGGGCCTGGAGGCACCCGCATCAGGCGGACGGAAGCGTTACCTATACGGAGCTGAAGGGAGACGTGCGGTTCTTCGATCTGTCCTTTGGCTATACGGACGATAAGATGGTTCTGCATGACGTATCTCTGTATGCGAAGCCCGGACAGAAGCTGGCATTCGTTGGCTCCACCGGCGCAGGAAAAACGACGATCACCAACCTGATCAACCGTTTTTATGATGTACAGGACGGAAAAATCCGCTATGACGGAATCAATATCAACAAGATCAAAAAAGCGGATCTGCGCCGTTCGCTGGGCATCGTGCTGCAGGATACCCATCTGTTTACCGGAACCATCATGGAGAATATCAGGTACGGCAAGCTGGATGCCACGGATGAAGAGGTATACCAGGCAGCGCGCCTGGCCCATGCGGATCAGTTCATCCGCAGACTGCCCGACGGCTATCAGACGAAGCTGAGCGGAGACGGGGAAGAGCTTTCCCAGGGACAGAGGCAGCTGCTCGCTATTGCCAGGGCGGCAGTGGCGGATCCGCCGGTGCTTATCCTGGATGAGGCTACTTCCAGCATTGATACCCGGACGGAGAAAATCGTACAGGAAGGCATGGATAACCTGATGAAGGGAAGAACCGTATTCGTCATCGCCCACAGGCTGTCCACGATCCGAAACAGTGACGCGATCATCGTTCTGGAGCATGGCCGGATCATAGAGCGAGGCGATCATGAGGACCTGCTGAAGCTGAAAGGAACGTATTACCAACTCTATACAGGGAAATTGGAACTTTCCTGAGAAAATTGGATCTTTTCCGGAGAATCAGGGGATTTTTCGGAAAATGCAGTTCAGGAAGAAGAAACAGGACGCGGCATGTCCGGCTCTTTTGCGCAGGGCCGGGCTATGTCGCGTCCTGTTTCTTTTTCCCCGCCGTTTCTGCCATATACTGCTTTGGGGAAACTCCCGTCAGCCGCAGGAAGATTTTGGTGAAATAGGCAGGGGAATTGAAGCCGCATTCGATGGAGACTTCCGTGATGCTTTTCTGCCCTTCGCTCAGGAGCCGCTTTGCCCGGTCAATACGGCACAGCTGTATATATTGGATGATGGAATAGCCGGTGTAACGCTTGAACAGCCGATTCAGGTAGTCCTTATTCAGATGGGCCAGACCGCTGAGCTGTTCTCTGGTAATGCTCTCTCCCAGATGATCCCAGATATATTTTTTGACAGAAGCTACAGCTGTGGTATCAGAGGAGGAGACCGCGGCGGCCGAAGGCAGAATGGACATGGGAACGGGTTCCATCAGGTCGTAGTCTTCATGGTAGAAGATTTCCTGCGGAAGAGAATGGTAATATTGGGACATGCAGATCAGTTCGTCCGTTGTTTTGGAAAAGGAAACCAGATCGACGCCCCTGGCAATATAAGCGGAAATATTATATTTGAGAATCTCCTGGATTTTCTGCATATAATTCCGGCAGACGGCCTGCAGGCGGCCTTCTGTGAGCTGGTTGCTCATAATAAACAGGATATCCTTCTCCACGGAAACCGTAGAAGCCTCCGGACATAGCTCCGCTGCGATATTTTGCAGATAAAAATAGGAACGCCGCCCCAAATCTTCAATATACCTCCGGTCTGTTCCGCTGAAATAAACAAGGGTATAGACGCTTTGCGGGCTGATAGGAAGCTGCTGCTTGCCGATTACCTCCTCTATTTGGCCGGGAACGGAAAAAACATCCTCCCGTATCAGAAGTTCAAAAAAGCTTTGTATCGGGTTTTTCTGATTTTCCACATATTCCCCGTACAGCTCCAGATGTTTTTTGCGCCTTCTTTCACGCACACGCTGTCCCGCCGCTTTGAGGATTTCCTGAAGCTGCTTATAGCTGACCGGTTTGAGGATGTATTCGCTCACATCCAGGGAAATGGCGGACTGGGCGTAATCAAAATTTTTGTGGGAGGTCAGCAGCAGCTTTTCCGTGATGCCGGGCTGGCCGTTGACCCAGCGCAGGAGATCCAGACCGTTCTCCTGGGACATTTCAATATCGCACAGAAGGATATCGATGGTATGCTCATTGAAAATATCCTTGGCCCGGGAAATGTTATTTGCTGAAAAAACACGGTCAATTTCTGTATATTCCCAGTTAATTGCTTTTCTGATAATCAGGATGATCGCAGGTTCATCGTCTACAATCAGCAGGTTCATTTTATGTCCTCCCCGTTTTTGATAAGGATAGTTACCTCCGCGCCTCCGGACGGAAGATTCTGGAAAAAAATGTGCGCCCGGGAACCGTAGAAAAGTTCCATACGTTGGATGATATTCAGGATTCCAATATGCCTGCCTTCCGTGCTTAGAAAGCTGTGCGCACGGAGGCGGTCAAGGACATCGTCTCCGAATCCCTTCCCGTTGTCCCTGATAACGAGAATCAGACCATCTTTCCGGGTATGGATGGAGACTTTGATGGCTAAAAGCCGGATGTCCGTAATATTATGTTTGATACTGTTTTCGACGAAAGTAAGGAGGGAAAACGGCAAGAGAGGTTCATCCCTCAATTCGGTCTCCATTTCCAGGCAGAATCGGATTTTATCCATGTAGCGGATGTTCTGGATCCGAAGATAGGCGTCGACACACTCCAGTTCCCTGGAGATGGGAACGCTGTGCGAGGAATCAGCCATCAGGTAGCGGAAATATTCCGCCAGCGCCGTCGACAGGCTCTGGATGCCTTCATAATCCCTTAATTCCGCCATTCCGTAGATGAGGTTCATGACGTTGGCATAAAAATGCGGCTGAAGCTGAAGCGAAAGATAATTGTTCTGGATCTTCCTCTTTTCCAGTTCGCTTTCATAGCTGTGGATTTTCAGGTCATTAATGGCCTGCTCCATTTCGTTGAAAGTGGTATAGAGCATGGAGATTTCATCTACGATCCCCGCATTGTCCAGATGGACGGCCTGACCGTCTGACTGAAACTGAATCATCGCTTCTTTCAGCCGATGGATGGGGTGCACGATGCTGTGCATCTGCTGGCGGATGGCCAGGGAAAGAAAAAGGACGGCGCTCAGCAGCGCAAAAGGGATGAAGAGCAGGGCGGACTTCGCTTCGCGGAGAATAAGGGAAGGAGAGAGGAGGTAACGGATTCTGAAATCAGCGGAGGCCAGAGCCAGCGTAACGGATAGTGGGGAACGGCTGCTGATCTGTATATTCCCGGTTTCATATGCCGTCCTGCCATCGTCACCAATGATTTGGAACAGGGCGTTCTGCATGTCTTCAATTCCGGCAAACAGGCTGGAGGGGGAGATGAAAGCGCCGATATAGCCTCCCTGCGACTGATAAACGTGACCGAGAAAGACATTCTCATCATTTTGATAGATATCCCATTTCTGCGGAAGGTTCTGCGCATGGCTGTTCAGATATGAGATGAGCCAGGCGTTAAAGGCGTCTACATCATCCGCCAGTCCGCGGACATCTCCGTCGCAGATCAGGATATCCGCTTCGGGGACGTATACGAACAGACGGACAACTTCGTCGGATTCCAGAACGATTTCATAGAGCTTCTTTTTAACCATATATTTGCTGGTCTCTAAGCTCAGCGAATCCGCCTGGGTAAACAGAGTATTGTAATAGACGGCATCAGTTCCGTTATTGAAGACAAGGAGTTTGCGGTCGATATAGTCCAGCCTGTAGTCCAGGGTGGAGGCGAAGAAACGGGCGGGCTCCATATTGGTGTTCCTGATGCTGTCGAGGATCTGATAGGTGGAAAAGGCATAGGCAAAAATGAATATCAAAATCAAAGAACCGTAGCCAAAGGTGATGATGAACAGACTTTTGCGGTAAATGCTATTTTTTCCCCGAAAGAACATGAAACGCCTCTTTTCCTTCAATTGAAACAGAAATCTGACTGCAGTCATGCAGCGTCAGTCCGGAACGAAACTTTTGGAACGGTTGCAGAATTTCAATTTTAGAATTATTTTATAATAGCATATTTGACAAAAAGAACACAAGAATAGATCAGACGTTTCTCTTTAACAAAACAGACATGTTTTACGGGGAAAAAGGTCTGAATCTGACAAGCATTTGCCCTGAAATGAAATTGTATGGAAAAGATTTTTTTTATTACAATAAAAATATCAAATTTATGGAAAAGGAGGAAGATGTTATGAAAAAGAAGAAAATAGCCGCGCTGTTCACAGCCTTGGCGCTGTTAGTTTCGATGACAGCATGCGGCGGCCAGGAAACGGCGACGCAGGGCGCTTCGGAAAGCGCGGGCTCAGGAAACGGCGCTGCCGCTGATACGGCGGAGGCGTCAGGAACGGAAGGCGAGGGGGAAGCGGATCCGGTGCTGAAGGACGGAGAGATGACGAATCTTGTCATTGTCTTTCCTTCCATCCAGAGCGAAGAGTCTCAGATTGAAAAGGTGGAGCAGAGACTGAACGAGATTATCGCCCCGTATATTGACGCAACCGTTGATATCCAGCTTGTGGAATGGGGAGCGATGAACGATCAGTATAATTTGATGCTTTCTTCAGGCGACGACGTCGATCTGATGTTTACGATTGCCCAGGCGAAAAATTATGAGAGCAGGGGACAGCTGCAGCCCCTGGAGGAGCTGATGCAGACATATGCGCCCACGGTATATGAAGAGTATGCCGATTATTGGGATGCGTTCCGGATTCGTGATGAAATTTACGGCATGCCCACCTTCGTGGAACATTATAATAATGTGGGACTGGTGTGCAGGACAGATATTCTGACGGAGATGGGGATCGAACCGGAAGCCCATGTGACGGATGAAGAGCTGAACGACCTGTTCGCGCGGGTAAAGGAAAAATATCCGGATATGTATATGCTGACCATGGCTGACGATGCCGGGACGATCATGAAATACTATCCGTTCGTTATGGACTCTGCTTCCGTGGAGAGCGGCGTTGGAATCCTCCAGAACGAGGACGGTTCCTTTACTGCAGTGAATATGTATGCGTCGGATGAATACCGGGAAATGGCTGAGCAGGCCTATGAGTGGCAGCAGCTCGGGTATATCGTTCCGGATGTCAATACGACGGAATCCTGGGGAAACACCACCATTGACCAGGGCAATGTATTCGGCTATATCGCTTCCGTGAAGCCGGGATACAATATTGAGAAGGGCACGGGTCACGATATTGAGACCAGCCAGATCTATATCAGGGACGGGAGAACAGGAACCGGCAACTACAATGTATTCCAGTGGGTGATCCCGACCAACAGCGACACGCCTGAGAAGGCGATGGCCTTCTTCGAACTGTGGCATAATAATCCGGAAATGATGAACCTGTTCTGCTACGGTATTGAGAATGAAGACTATGAAATCCTTGATGCGGAAAACGGGATCATCGGATACGGCGATAATGTAACGGCTGAAATGGATGGCTGGAGAAGTGAGTGCTATATGATGAACAACAGCAAGATCGCCTATGTATGGGACGGCAACCCTGCCGATTACTGGGATGTGCTGGAATCCAGCAATGAAGAGGCGACCCTGTATCCTTACTTCGGATTCATTTTCAATACGGATAACGTGCGCAATGAGATTACGGCAATCGCCAATGTGACCAGTAAATATGTCCCGATTGTGGAAAACGGCCTGGCAGATCCTGCTACCACCCTGCAGGAGTTCAACCAGGAGCTGGAGGCTGCGGGAATTCAGAAGATTATAGACGAGATGCAGACTCAGATTGACGCCTGGGCTGCGGAAAATAAGTAAAAGGCAAATGTTTGGGAAAGCAAAGGGCTGTTGCGCCATGCGCAATAGCCCTTTGCTGAACAAAGAATATAAAAACGGAGAAGACAGGGATGGGAAAACGAAGAAAGAAAAGTTTAAGGAAATACCTTCCGCTTTATATTATGGCGCTTCCGGGATTTCTGTATCTGCTGATTAATAACTACCTGCCCATGTTCGGTATTGTGATTGCCTTTAAACGGCTGAATTTCAGGCTGGGGATCCTGGGAAGCCCCTGGGCAGGGCTGGATAATTTTGAATATCTTTTTACAACGCCGGACGCTTTCCGGATCACGAGGAATACGCTGTGCTACAATTTCGTATTCATTGTCATCAACCTGATCCTTTCAGTCTCGATCGCCATTATACTCAGCGAGATCAGAAGCAGACGCAAGGTAAAAGTATATCAGACGGTGATCCTTCTGCCGTATATGATTTCCATGGTCGTGGTAAGCTATCTGGTCTACGGTTTCCTGAGCGGGGAAAACGGATACTTTAACGCGGTCCTGAAATTTTTCGGGCAGGAACCGATATCCTGGTATACGGAACCGAAATACTGGCCTTTTATCCTTGTGTTTGTGAATGCCTGGAAAGGCGTGGGGTATAGTTCCATCATTTATTACGCTACAATCATGGGAATCGACAACGAACTGTATGAAGCGGCGGCTATCGACGGCGCGAAAAAAATGGCGCAGGTCAGATACATTACGATCCCGCTTCTGAAGACCACGGCAGTGACGCTGACGCTGCTTGCCATCGGCAGGATCTTTTATTCGGATTTCGGCCTGTTTTATCAGGTAACGCAGAATTCAGCCCCGCTGATCGATGTGACCAACACGATCGATACCTATGTGTTCCGCGGCCTGATGACGCTGGGGGATATCAGCATGTCGTCTGCGGCGGGCGTTTATCAGTCCCTTGTGGGCTTTGTGATGGTAATGGCGGCGAACTGGGTAACCAGAAAAATTGACAGCGAAAGCGCGCTGTTTTAGCGGAGGGAATTATGTATAAAAGTGAAAGAAAAGGACAGATCGTTCTGAATATCGTGATGATCCTCGCCATGGTCATAGTGATAGCGCCGTTTTTGCTGATGGTGTCGTCTTCTTTTACAGAGGATGATACGCTGATGCAGTATGGCTATTCCTTTTGGCCGAGGAAATTCAGCCTGGAATCCTATGCTTATATATGGAACGAAAAAACGCAGATCTTCCGGGCTTACGGCATCACCATTTTCGTGACTGTAGCGGGAACGATCCTGGGGCTGATTATGACGCTGCTGTACTCTTATGTGCTGTCTAAGCCCAGTTTCCCGGGAAAAACCTTCCTTGCCTTTTATTTGTTCTTCACCATGATTTTTAACGGAGGGATCGTCCCCACTTATATTATCTATACGCAGTATTTCCATATCAAAAATACAATTTTTGCGTTGATCATCCCCAGCCTGCTGATGGGGACGTATAATGTAATCCTGACCAGAACCTATATACAGACCAATGTGCCGCAGGCGCTGACAGAAGTGGCCAAAATAGACGGGGCCGGGGAACTGACTATATTTACCCGTGTAGTGCTTCCTCTTTGTAAGCCTATTGTAGCTACAATTATTCTGTTCATTGGCTTGGGATACTGGAATGACTGGATGAACGGCCTGTATTATGTAACGGACAGCAGCCTGTACAGCATCCAGCAGCTGCTGAACAATATGATGCGCAACATCGATTATCTGTCCCAAAATTCTACGGGCATGTCAGGGGTTGGAAACGCGCTGGCCCAGATCCCGAAGGCTTCCGCGCGGATGGCGATCGCCGTAATCGGCGTGGTGCCGATTTTGATTATTTATCCGTTCCTGCAGAAATATTTTGTTAAAGGCATCGTAGTGGGAGCGGTTAAGGGCTGACATAATGCGAAAGAAGAGATTGACAAAGAGGAACCATATCGGTACAATTTTCTTATAGGTTTAACGATAAACGGGACGCTTAAAAATGCGCGCCCCGTTTACGGCGAAAACATTTTATTATAAAGGAAGAAGGGAGAAGGGAAATGAAAGAAGAAAAAGCTGTGACGTGTGCCTCGCAGGGGAGGGATGTCCGCGGCGGGAAGAAGCAGGCATACAATCCGTACCTGCCTTCCTGGGAGTACATACCGGATGCGGAACCTTATGTATTCGACGGAAGAGTTTATGTGTACGGCTCCCATGACCGTTTCCGCGGACATGCGTACTGCCTGAACGATTATGTATGCTGGTCTGCGCCGGTAGACGACCTGGGGGATTGGCGGTATGAAGGGGTGATCTACCGCAAGACGCAGGATCCGCTGAATCCGGACGGAAGGATGTGCCTGTATGCGCCGGATGTGACAGTGGGGCCGGATGGCAGGTATTATCTGTATTATGTGCTGGACAAGGTTTCCGTGGTTTCCGTAGCCGTCTGTGACACGCCGGCGGGACAGTATGAATTTTATGGTTATGTGCATTACCAGGACGGCACCCGCCTGGGAGAGCGGGAAGGTGACGAACCGCAGTTCGATCCCGGCGTGATGACGGAAGGGGAGAAGACGTATCTGTATACGGGATTCTGCGCGGTGGGGGACAAGAGCCGCAGCGGCCCTATGGGAACGGTGCTGGGACCGGATATGCTCACGATTCTGGAAGAACCTGTATTCCTGATGCCGAGCCAGCCTTACAGCGCGGGCAGCGGATACGAAGGGCACGAATTCTTTGAAGCGCCTTCCATCCGCAAGCGCGGGGATACCTATTATTTTATCTATTCCTCTGTTGTGATGTATGAGCTTTGCTATGCTATCAGCAAGGATCCGATGAAAGGATTTACATTCGGCGGCGTGATTATCGCCAATAACGATATGCACATCGATTCCTATAAACCGGCGGAAAAGCCCATGTATTATGGGGCCAATAACCACGGAAGCATCATCCAGATCGGAGAAGACTGGTATATCTTCTACCATAGGCATACGGACGGGACGAATTTCAGCAGGCAGGGATGTATTGAGAAGATCTTTTTTTGCGAGGACGGTTCGATTCCGCAGGCAGAGATGACTTCCTGCGGGGCGAACGGAGGCCCGCTGGAAGGAAAAGGAGAGTATCCGGCGTATCTTGCATGCAGCCTGTTTACCCGGGAGGATTCTGTTTATACCGGAGGCTCGGGGCCCTGGGGCTTTTGGATGGATGCCAGATTCCCTAAGATTACGCAGGACGGAGGGGATGGAGAGGAAGAGCCGGGCTTTATCGCCAATATGACGGATGGGGCGAACGCGGGCTTTAAGTATTTCGACTGCAAGGGCATCCATCAGGTGTCCATCTGGACGCGCGGCTACTGCAGCGGTTCCTTCCATGTGAAAACGGCCTGGGACGGCCCTTCTTTGGGGGAGATTCCAGTGGGCTTTACCAATGTCTGGACGCAGTATAAGGCGGCGATCGATATCCCCGACGGGGTACAGGCGATCTACCTGGAGTACAGGGGAAGGGGGAGCGCCTGCCTGCGTTCCTTTGCGCTTTCCGGATGGAAAGACTGAATTTAAAAAACAGGGCGGCGGTTCTGGGATCCTGAACCGCCGTGATTCTAAACGAGGGGGGGCGCTTTTGCATCCCCTTGGTTTTATGTGCGCGCCCTGGCGCGCAGATGGGAGCGGATATGAACGGACTGGGGGAACTTTTGGCAAGAGTATGGGAAGGAAAGAAGGTCTATCGGGAAACCTTCGCCATGATTGAAGAGGATGGTGCATGCAGCGCCCCATTCCTCTATCGGCCGGAAACGGTTCTGAAAATAGAAAGCTATGATGGTACGCAGGCCTATGAGCTGGGCGGGGACTGCGTCGTAAAGGATGGGCGGCTTGCGCTGGCAGAGGGGAGCCGGATCCCGCATACAGGATGGGATACCTTCTATCATCCCACGGAAGAAGAAGCGCGCAGAGAATTGGAAAGCCGGACGGAGGCGCTGGGCTTCGGGCCTGTGGCGACCACGGACGGGCGTTTCCTGAACCTGAGCGCTATCGGCAATCCGTCTTATATAACACGCTGGCAGCTGGCGGTAACCTATGAGACAAATGAGGTCTGGACGGGGCCAAGGCCGGAAAGCGCCGAGAAAAAGCTGCCGCGTTTTTTTGGAAAGGCTTTGAGCGGAGAGCCGGTAACCATCGTTCTGTATGGGGACAGCATTTCCTGCGGCTGCGACAGCAGCGGGCTTTACGGTCTCCCGCCGGGACAGCCTATCTGGCCGAAGCTGCTGGAAGAAAGTCTGAAAGCTTATTACAAAGGGCCTGTGCGTCTGGTCAATACTTCTGTAGGAGGCCAGGATTCGGATTGGGCGATCAGGAGCGCGATGGAACGTGCCTGCGCTTATGAGCCTGATCTGGTGATCCTGGGCTTCGGCATGAACGACCGCTGCAGCGGACAGGAGTATTTGGAAAAGACGCGCAGGCTGCGCGGGAGCATTCGTTCTTCCTGCCCGGATGCGGAATATGTGCTGATGGCGACCACCCTGCCTAACGAGCTGACCGCTACCGCCCCGTTCTGGTTTCAGGCTCACCAAGGAGATCAGGCGGAAGCGCTGTGGCAGCTTGAGGAGGAAGGAACTGCCGTGGCGGACGTCCAGAATGTGCAGAGGGCGTTGATGAAGCGGAAGAGGTATTTTGACATAACAGGCAATATGCTCAACCATCCCAACGACTACTTGGCCAGGATCCAGGGGCAGGTGCTGGATACGCTGTTAAAGCCGGGAGAGTAAGATTGAAAAATGCGCTTGATAGCGCCTTTTTCAATCAGGATTTGCGCTGAAGTGTCGCAAATCCAGTGATCGCAGCGCCGAGCTGGAGGTCCGGCGCGCGTGCCTCATCGTAAAACGCTTCGGCATGGAGGGACAGATGCGCATAGGGCGCAAAATAGAGGGCCTGGCTGAAAAGTTCTAGGCATTTTAATGTATGGCTTTGGGTGCATGCCCATGAAACAAAGCCTCCTGTGTATCTGCCGGATAATTCGCGGCTTACTCCCAAAGAAACTGCGGGACGCATCGACGCCTGGAACAGGCGGCTTTCCTGAACATCTATTTTAGTTGTTTAGTTGACGGATAACCGGAAGCTGCCTTGTCAGCCATAGAGAAAGATGTTATAATTCCAGTAAATACGGATGATTTCAGAAAAACAAAGAGGGAACTGGAGAAGGGGAATGGTTTATCGTTAAGCTGGAAAGGCGGGGTGGCGTGAAATGGTGACATTAAAGGAAATAGCAAAAGAATGCAACGTATCGGCGACGACCGTGTCCAATATCCTGAACGGGAAGCCAAAGGTGAGCGAGGAAACCAGGCAGAGGGTGTTGGAAGTGGTGCGCAAAAGGGGATATCAGCCCAATTATATCGCCCAGGGGCTGCGGAATCGCAGGACCAGGATAGTGGGCATTATTGCAGAAGATATCGCCCAGTTCTCCACTCCCGGAATGCTGGAAGGGATTATGGCTTACTGCGAGGAAAGAGGCTACCGGGCCGTGATACAGAATCTGCGTCTGTATGCCCGCTGGCAGGATACCTGGTTTGAAGACGAGAGGGCATACCGCTCTGTGCTGGAGCCTGTGCTGCAGGAACTGATGTCGATTAAGGTGGACGGCGTCCTGTATGTGGCCGGGCATGCCCGTATATTGAAAAGCTTCGTCGGTTTCCCGCTGCCTGCGGTGATGGCGTACGCTTATGGGGATACGCCGGGGGTTCCCAGCGTAGTCATAGATGATGAGAAGGGCAGCTATGACATTGTCAAATATTTGATTTCTATGGGACACCGCAGGATTGGGGTGCTGGGAGGACGCGCGGGCAATATTCATACGCAGAAACGTCTGCAGGGCTATCAGAGGGCCCTGTTTGAAGAGCAGATCCTCTATAATCCTGGTTATGTGTGTTATGGGGACTGGCAGCGCGGTTCGGGGAAAAGGCTGGCAGGGGAACTGGTGAAAGCCGGAGTGACGGCGATTTACTGCATGTGCGACCGGATGGCCGGAGGGGTATATGATTATTTTGAACAGCATGGGATACAGGTGGGGAAGGACATTTCCGTGGCTGGTTTTGATAATCAGGATATGGCGGAGTTTTTTCAGCCGGCTCTGACCACGATGGAACTGCCCCTTACACAGGTAGGCCACGAAGCGGCGAGAATTCTTCTGGGACGCCTGGATGCGAAAGAGAAGGAGGACGCCGGTGCGGAGGCGGACTGGACGGAAGGGGAAGAGGAAAAGAAGATCCCCTGTAAACTGATTGTCCGGGATTCTGTACGCCGCATCCTTCCTTCCTGAAGGATTATAATAATAATTAATAATAATAAAGAGACTGCGCAAAGCGCAGGCTTGGCCGGCGCTTTTTTCGTTCGCCAGTCATGGGCGGGCTCTAACAGATGTAAGTCCCGAGTGCGCGCAGGCAGCGACGAAGCACATAGCTGAACAGCAAGGATGTCCATCGTGAGGCGGAATCTGAAGGAAGCTGTAGGCAAACCCTTGGCCTGACGGACAGAAATCTTCGATAGGCAACTTTCGTTCCCATCGAATAAAAAGATGCGTATGCGCATACGCGCTTCATGCAGATGAAGCCTGGCGGCAGCTGTGCCTGACATGGATAGACGTTAAAATGAATATTATTTATGCAGATAAAGAATAATATATGGGAAAGAAAATGCATATAATAATAAAATGAAAAACGTTAATTCAAAATAAAAATCTATATATTTTGTACAAAAATTGCAGTAAATAAAAGACATACAGGAGGATGACCGTACTATGATTGTAATATATGACTAAAATATTCCTTCTTTAAAATAATTAATTGACAAGTGTGGAACGCAAGATATATAATCAAATAAAATAAAAGTTTAACGATAAACATATAATTGTGTTGCGCGGCCCCAAAACGTTATGCCGAAGGCCGGCGTGGGGATAGTGGAGCATGTTATTATGGGAGGGAAGATGGATGAGCAGGCTTACGATCAGGACAGGACAGAAACGCTTTCCTGTTTCCAAGAATTTGTACGGCATTTTTTTTGAAGATATTAACCGTGCGGGAGACGGCGGATTATATCCGGAGATGATAAGGAACCGTTCCTTTGAAGATTCTATTGAACCGTCGGATTGCTTTACCGAGGAGGATGGCTATGCGCTGGTGACGAGGGAAGGCTGGAGAGATGAGTTCAACCATGGAGAGGGATTGTCGCGCTGGATACGAAAAAACGAGACGCCCTATACGCCGGTACCCGCTTGGTATGCGGACAGGGCGGAATTTACGCTGGAGCGGAAGGATACACTGAATGAAAAAAGAAAGGCCGCCCTGGACGTGGTTTTTCAGCCGGATGGAAGAATCTGCAATACCGGCTACTGCGGGCTGGCTGTAAAAAACGGCGGGAAGTACAGCCTGAATCTATTCGCAAAGGCAGAGGAAGAGACAGAGATTGAGGTATCTGTGGAGGAAGGCTCGGACTGCTTTGGACGCATGGAGTTCCATCTCCCGGCGCAGCCGGATGAAGGCGGGTATGTGCGGTATCAGGGTTCGTTCGTATCGAATGGGGACAGCCGCAAAGCAAGGCTGGTGATCTGCTGCCCGCAGGGCGGAAGGGTGCGTCTGGGATTTGTTTCCCTGATGCCTGAAGATACATATATGGGACACGGCCTGAGAAAGGATCTGGTAGAAAAGCTGGCGGCTTTGAAGCCCCGTTTTCTGCGTTTCCCCGGCGGCTGTATTGTGGAAGGCTTCAGCCCGGAAACGGCCATGCGCTTCCGCAATATCGTGGGGCCTGTATGGGAACGCCCTTCCCATCAGTTGATGTGGCATTACCGCACCACAAACGGGCTGGGCTTCCATGAGTACCTTCAGCTGTGTGAAGATCTGGATATGGAGCCGCTGTATGTGTTCAACTGCGGCATGACTTGCCAGGGAAGATGTCCGGTTTTCTTTGAAGGGGAAGAGCTTCAGGATATGATCCAGGATACCCTGGACGCTTTGGAATACGCGCTGGGGCCTGCCGACAGCAAATGGGGAAGCCTGCGCGCGGCAATGGGGCATCCGGAACCGTTCCGTATGAATTATATGGAAATCGGCAATGAAAATTCGGGGCCGGAATATGAGAAACGTTATCTCATGTGCTACGAGGCCATCCGCTCCAGATATCCTCACATTCGTTTTGTGGCCAATACCCATGTGGAACAAAACGGCCTGCCGGTGGATATTGTGGATGAACACTATTACAGCACGGCGGAATATTTTGCAGAGCATCTGCATTTCTATGATCGTTACGACAGAAAGGGGCCGCATATTTTCCTGGGAGAACTGGCGGTGGTTCGCGGCTGGGTTGGCCAGCTGTATGCGGCGCTGGGCGAAGCGGCTTTCCTGATCGGGATGGAACGCAACCAGGATATTGTGGAGCTGGCTTCCTATGCTCCCCTTTTAGAGAATGTGGATTATAATGCCTGGTATCCGAATTTAATCCGCTTTAATAATCAGACAAGCTTCACGATCCCTACCTATTATGTGTGGAAAATGTTCGGGAATCACCGGGGGGATGTGGTCGTAGAAAGCGAAGAGGAGACCCGGACGCTGTACCGGCCGGTGAAGGGGATGGCTTCTCTGATCGGCCCAGCTGGGCTGAGATACCGGAACCCTTCCTGGAACGGAGAGCAGGTAGGCATTTCCCATGAACTGATGGGAAGAGTGGAAGCTGACGAAGAAGGGTTCGTGGTGAAAGCAGCGGACGAAGAGCAGAGAGAAGAAGCGTCCAGACTGCATCGGGTGGATCCGGAAAGAACCTTTGTTGTGTTCGGGGAAGAGGATGTGACAAGGGGCAGGTTTGAGATCGAGATCTTTGCAGAAGAGGGCAGGCCGATTACCCTCGGCGTTTACAGCAGCAGGATGCCGAAGGAAGTCTACATGAGCGACGAGACCCATCCGCCGAAAGAATGGAACGTTACGAATGTGAAGCCGTTTTTGTGGAAGATCGAAGAGGGCGTCAGCACATTCCAGGAGCCTGCGTTTCCGGAAGCGGTTGATCTGGATGCGGAAAAAGAAGCGAAGCTCGTCTATGGGAGCTTCAACCAATTTTCTTATGAGGTGGACGGAGAGCGTATGAAGCTGTACTTGAACGGCGAACTGCTGCATGAGGTCAGCGTGCCTTCCTTCCAGTCGCTCGCGTCCGTTGTTTGTGAATCGAAGGAGGAGGTGGTGATAAAAGCCGTAAACCTTGCTCCCGAAGAGGATGAAGTGGAAATCTGCCTGGATTGCCGGGTGGAGGATGCTTATGAAGCGATCGTCCTGGCCGGAGAGCAGCAGGCGGAGAACAGCTTTGAGGAACCTGAGAAGGTATGCGATCAGTCCTTCCGGTTTACAGGCGCATCAGAGCATTTCATCTATCGCGCTCCGGCCTATTCGGTCAGCGTGCTCCGGCTGAGAAAAACCGATAAAGGAGGAAATTAAAAAGAAATGAGTTTATTCAAAAACAAGAAAAAGTGGAACTCCTTTAAGATGTTCCTCTATATTGTACCGTTTTTGCTTTTGTCCCTGTTGTTTTCATATTATCCGCTGTATGGTTGGATCTATGCATTCTTTGATTACAAACCGCCGAGGCCATTTTCCTGGGATGATTTCGTGGGGCTGAAATGGTTCGCTTCCCTGGTAGAAAATGAAATTAAGATCAATCAGCTTATACAGGTAATGAAGAATACGTTTGCAATGAGCGGCATCTCATTGCTGACTTCCTGGCTGCCGATGATCTTCGCGGTATTCTTGAGCGAACTGAGGTGTGTCCCTTTCCGGAAGTTTGTTCAGACAGTTACAACGATCCCGAACTTCATCAGCTGGGTTCTGGTGTATTCCGTTGCTTACTGCCTGTTTAACAGCACAGGTATGATGAATACCCTGCTGCAGACTTTAGGTATTACCACTGAGCCCATCCTGTTCCTACAGTCTTCCGAGCATGTATGGCTGACCATGTGGCTATGGCTGACTTGGAAGAACCTGGGTTGGTCTGCAATCATGTACATAGCAGCTATTTCAGGTATCGATGATGAAATGTATCAGGCTGCTAAGGTGGACGGGGCTTCCCGGATGCAGATGATCTGGTATATCACGATTCCCAGCCTTCTGCCTACTTATTTTGTTCTGTTGATGCTCAGCATTGCCAACTTCCTGAACAACGGGATGGAGCAGTACTATGTGTTCCAGAATGCATTCAACAAGGAGCATATTCAGGTGCTGGATCTGTATGTGTACAATACGGCAATGGGAAGCGGCAGTTATTCCGTCTCGGTTGCCATCAGTATGCTGAAGAGCGTCGTCAGCTTGATCCTGCTGTTCTTTGCCAACAGCATGTCTAAGTTGATCCGCGGCGAAAGCTTCCTGTAAGAAAAGGAGGAAACCATGAGCAAAGAAAAAGTTCAAAAGCATAAAATGCACCGCAGCGCGGGTGACATTACCCTCTCTACTGTCTGTTATGTGATCTACGCGCTGTGCGCTATCGTGTGTATCTATCCTTTTTATTATCTCTTCATTAATACGATCAGTGCCAATGACTTGAGCGCCAGGGGTGTGATTCTGTTTTGGCCGCAAGGGATCCATTTCAAGAATTATGCCAGTGCCCTGCAGATTGACGGCTTGTTCCAGGCAGCCAAGATTTCTATTTTTCGTACAGTTCTGGGAACCGTCGGAACGGTGGGAGCTTCCGCATTCCTGGGATTCATGTTTACTCAGGAGAAGATGTGGCACCGGAAGATTTGGTACCGGATGATTGTAGCGACCATGTACTTCAACGCTGGTATCATTCCCTGGTACTTGACCATGAGAAATCTGCATCTGACAAATAATTTCTGGGGATATGTGCTTCCCGCAATCGTGTCCCCCTTCAATATCATCCTGACCAAGACTTTCGTAGAATCCGTTCCGAAGGAACTGCAGGAAGCGGCAGAAATTGACGGCGCAGGGATCATGAAGATCTTCTTCCGCGTGATGCTGCCGGTTATTAAGCCCATTATGGCGACAGTTGCAATTTTCTCCGCAGTAGGCCAGTGGAACGCTTTCCAGGATACGCTGCTGTTGATGACGGATACCAAGCTTTATTCCCTGCAGTTCATCCTGTATCAGTACCTGAACCAGGCTAGTTCCTTGGCAGGACTTGCCAATACGAGCAGCACCGCATCCATGGCGGCGGCGGTGGCCACCAGCCAGACACCTACCAGTGTGCGTATGACGGTATCCATAATTGTCGTAGTGCCGATTTTGCTGGTTTACCCGTTCTTCCAGCGGTATTTTGTAAAGGGTATTATGATCGGTGCGGTGAAAGGTTAATTTCGATGGTGATGGAAATGGAAAAACGTGGGTGCCATCCGGCAATTAGAACAGTCGGTGGCAGGCGGATTTCTATGAACCATAAACATTATCAAAGGAGGGTTTATTTATGAAAAGGAAACGTTTGATGGCCCTGCTCATTACTGCGGTAATGACGGCGTCAACCGTGCTTGCAGGCTGCGGCTCCAGCACGGGAACGGAAAGCAGCGGAAGCGCTGCGGCGACAGAAGCTGCAGGCTCAGAAGCTGCAGAGGGTACGGCAGCTACGGACAGCGCATCTGCAGAGACGACGGAAGCGTCTGGCTCCGCGCCTGAGGTATCCCATGATGAGGAACTCGTGATAGAGATCTATGATGTGGCGGCGAACTATCAGGGCGAACAGCCAGGATGGTTCGGAAAGGTTCTGAAGGATAAGTTCAATATCGTTCTGAATATCATCGCCCCTCAGGTATCCGGTGATGGAGATTCCCTGTACCAGACCCGTACTGCATCCGGGGATCTGGGAGACATCGTTATTCTGGACAATGCGGATATGCAGGAGTGTATCGATGCAGGACTTATCATGGATATTGGCGATATCATGGGCAATTATGAGAACCTCTCTAAGTACAGTGAGCAGATCAATATGTTCAACAGCGCGATGGAAGGCGTGGAAGAAGGAAGCATTTATGCGATTCCTTGTAACATGAATACTAACGGCCCTACGGCATTTGTAGGTGAGAACGTGCTTAGTGCACCCAGAGTACCGTGGGATGTATATGTAGGTGTTGGCGCTCCTGAACTGAAGACCACGGACGACCTTCTGAATATGCTGGCAGACATTCAGGAGCAATATCCGACGAATGCTGCGGGTGACCAGGCTTATGCCATCACCATGTGGAAGGACTGGGACGGAACCAGTATTGAAAATGCGAACTTGCTTACTAACTGGTTTGGACAGCAGGTAAAAGAGTCTGTTCTGCTTGGTAGCGATAATTCTATCATGCCTTTGACCGATAAGAACGGCGGCTACTACAAGGCTCTGCAGTTCTTCTTCAAGGCAAACCAGATGGGATTGGTAGATCCGGACTCCGCTACCCAGGACTGGACCACCGCTTGTGACAGCAAGATGAAGCAGAAGAGAGTATATTTGTTCTGGTATAACTGGCAGAATGGTTTCTGGAACACTCCTGAACACGGCGAGAGCGGAGAGAACTATATGTATGTTCCTGTAGAAGAACTGGACTACTTCCAGACCGCTGACTCCTACTATGGAGATGGCCGTGTATGGGGCGTGGGTTCTACAGTTGATGAAGATACTAAGCTGAGAATTATGGAATTCCTTGATTGGCTGGCTTCTCCGGAAGGGCTGACCTATCAGCACAACAGCCTGGAAGGACTGATCTATACGGTTAACGACGATGGCACCTATACTCTTACGGAAGATGGTATGAACCGTTTCACTGCGGACGTTCAGGTTCCGGAAGAACTGGGCGGCGGTCTCTGGGCAGATGGTAACGATCTGATCAATCAGTGGATTGTTGCTAGCCAAGAGACAAATCCGAATACAGGAGAATATTACGATCCTTCTCTTTGGTCTTCTTACATAGAAGCAAATCAGACGAAGACCACTACGGAATGGAGCGAAATGTTTGGTGCTGCAAATGAAGTGGAATACATGGAGGCACAGGGACAGCTTGGCATGGTTGCCAATATTAATATCCCTCTTGGAAGCGACACTACTGATATCGCTCTGATCCGCAGCCAGTGCGGTGATCTGGTATGCGACACTTCTTGGCGCATGGTATTCGCAACCAGCGAAGAAGAGTTCGAGCAGATGTGGGATGATATGTGCACGCAGCTGGAAGGCTTTGGTTGGAATGATCTGGTAGCGTTTGATACCGAGAAGTATCAGCCTCTGATTGACGCAAGAGCAGCTGCTGCAACAGAATAAGCTGACTGACGCGAAAGCAGGTCACAAAGAAGTATAATGAAAACGGGGGCGCTGACAGAGGCTGTTCCCCCGGAGGCGAATGGAGGCCGGCGGATTGCCGGCCTCCGTTTGTCCTGATAAAAGGATGGAGACAGACGGGATATGCCCGAAGGGGAAAAGAGGCAGTCCCGGTTCTTTCAGCGTGTGGAAAGGAAGGGGAATCAAATGAGCTTAAAGGGAGTATATGCACCTTATTTTAAAATCGGGGCGGCGGTCCCTGCGCAGGATATGGAGAGCGCTGCAGCCAGAGAGGCGCTGCGCAGGGAGTACGGCTCTATCACCTGTGAGAATGAGATGAAGCCGGAGCGGCTGCTGGATGAAACGGAGAATAAAGCGCATCCGGAGAAGTATGCGCTGGCACCTGCCGTGCATTTCGATAAGGTTCGGGCCTATCTGGATTTTGCAGCGCAGAATGGGATGCAGATGAGAGGGCATACGTTGGTATGGCACAATCAGACGCCGCGCTGGTTTTTCGCGGAAGGATACCAGGACGGGGAAGACGCACCCCTGGCGGATCGGGAAACCATGTTGGCGCGTCTGGAAAGCTATATCCGCAGCGTGCTGACCTATTTTCAGACGGAGTACCCGGGGCTGATCTATGCCTGGGACGTGGTCAATGAGGCGGTGGAGGACGGCGGGCTGAGACGTTCTCTGTGGACGGAAACGGTGGGGGAGGATTTCATCCTTCAGGCATTCCGCTTTGCCAGAAAATATGCGGCTCCTGAAGTGTCGTTATTTTACAATGATTATGATACCTTCCTTCCCTGGAAGCGGGAAGCGATCATCGAAAAGGTGCTGCGTCCGTTAATGGCGGAAGGGCTGGCCGACGGGGTGGGAATGCAGTCCCATCTGACGATGGATAAGCCGAACCTGACGGAGTATGAGAAAACGCTCCGCGCTTTTGGCGAGCTGGGCATCCAGGTGCAGATCACGGAACTGGACATCCACAACACGGATCCGTCCGGCAAATCCATGGAAGCGCTGGCGGAACGCTACAGGGAAATTTTCTCCATCCTGGTACAAGCGAAGAAGGACGGCGGGGCCAATGTGACGGGCGTTACCTTCTGGGGGATGCAGGATGAGGAAAGCTGGCTTACCGGCTTTCGGGGAGCGAAGAGTTATCCGCTTTTGTTCTCCAACGGATACCGGCCGAAGCTGGCCTGCCAGGCTGTTCTGGGCGTGCCCGGCCTGGCGGAAGGAGACAGTCAGGATCGGCTTCCGGGAGGGCAGCGGTTCGATTTTTGGGAAGAGGATTGTGTCTATACCAAGGAATATCATGTGAATCCTTCCAATCCGGCCGCATCGGATGAGAACGACGGCAGCATGGAGAAGCCTTTTGCCACGATTCAGGCTGCGGCCAATCTGGCGGTGCCCGGCACCCGGGTATGGATTCACGGCGGCGTCTATCGGGAATGCGTGAAGCCTGCGTTCGGCGGGAACGGGCCGAAAGAGATGGTCTGCTATGAAGCGTATGGAGACGGGGAAGCGGTGATCAAGGCTTCTGAGATCGCTGAAGATTTTCGTCCCAGCGTAGGCTGGAGACTGGGTTCCATCGGAGGCAGCCCGGAGGAAACGGAGGGGCTGCGTATCTGGGAGACGAGACTGGATCCGAACAAGTTCCGCGGATACAATCCCTTCTGTGCGGTTAATATCCTGCATGACCGGCTTTATATTGAGTACGACAAGACGGATATGACGACCTATCTGAACCGCAGGGGAATGGTTTTCTGCGATGGGAAGCCCCTGCAGCAGGTAGCGCTGTATTATCAGATGGCGCAGACGCCGGGATCCTATTGGGTGGAGGCCAACGGGCAGACCGTGCACTTCAGGCTTCCTGACGACGGGGATCCGAAGGATCATGTGATCGAGCTGACCTGCAGGGAGCAGTGCTTTGCACCGGAGATTCCGTTCCTTTCCTATATTAAAGTGAAGGGGCTGACCTGCGCCCATGCGGCGACAGGAGCGCCAGTTCCGCAGAGAGGAGCTGTTTCGTGTTACAGAGGGCACCACTGGATCATTGAGAACTGCAGGATCGATTGGTCGAATGGCGTGGGGATGGATGTGGGAAACGAGTGCTGGCATCATACCCATGAGGCAGGAGAGGTCATCGGCCATACGATTATCCGGGGCTGTACGGTAAGCGGAGCGGGCGTCTGCGGCATTGCCGGGATGTTTGCTACAGATCTGTTGATTGAGGATAATCTGATCGAGGATACCGGCTGGCAGAAGATGGAGCTTTCCTGGGAGGCCGGAGCCATTAAGGTGCATAATACCCACAACAGCCTGATCCGGCGCAATATTTTCACCCGCACGCTGCGGGCGGATCATCTGTGGATGGATGTGGGCAATGAGAATAACCGGATCACGAGAAATCTGTTCCTGGAAGGAAAGGAGCAGAGAGAGGCGATCTTCATCGAATGTTCCAGAGACGGGATCAATCTGATCGATAACAATATTTTCTGGAACGTGGAAGGACGCTTCCGTCCGGAGGAGGTTCCAGCAGAACCCGGCTCCTCAGGCTGGTACAAGATGGAGGAAACCAGCGTGATCAACGGCTATGCGGTCTATGGAGAAGGGACGGATCGGCTCCATATCGTCAACAACCTGATCGGAAAATGCCGCAGCGCCGGATATTATGCGAAGCAGGTGGCTTTCCGCATTCCAGGAGCGGGAGGAAGAGGCGGCACATCCAGGGAAGCCAGGATTGCCAACAATCTGTTCTATGATTGCGGAGAGGCAGCGATTAAGTTCCCCACCCGCGATAATGATGCCCAGGGCAACTTATACGTCAGAATGCCCGGAGGATATCTGAGAGTGCTCTACCCTGCTCCGGCAGCATGCCTGGATCTGAATACTTGGAAGGAATTTTATGGATTTGACCGGGAAGGGCAGGAGGGCTGGTTTGATATAGAAGTGGATACAGAAGCATATACGCTTACAATCAAGGAAGCGCAGACGCAGCCGTTCCGGTTTCCGGGGGACGAGGAGAAGAACCGCTATATCCTGCGCCCAGAGGACGCGGATAGCGTTCAGGACTCCTTGGAAGTGCATGAAGATTTTTATGGAACTCGTGCTACAGGCCGTCGGATTCCAGGTCCTTTTGCACAGCCTCATCTGGGAAGATATTCCATCGATCCGAGGCAGGGAAGGGAGGAATAGGAGAAGGAAGTATCCAACCCATCACAAAGTGATAGGAAGGCCAGATGCCATAACCGTTCAGATTAGTCTGAACGGTTATGGATGAATGGCGGACAAGGGGTTCCTTAAATTAGGAACGTGTGAAATAATAATCGTAGATGCGGTTGCGCTTCTGAAGCGTTTCATCATCCAGTTTTTGTGCATCTGCAATCTCATATACACCGAAGGTATCGCAGAGCTTTTCTGTGGGATCCGCTTCTACAAAGGTACACCAAGGAAGCCAGTGATATTGGCTGCCAAGCATTTGTTCGGTAAAGTTGCCGCTTTCATGGCCGAGGCCAGGCATACAGTAGCCAATGCTGCCATCCACATCGTTGGATTGCCGGGTGTTCTTGTCAATAAACTCAGCGAAATCCAGATAGTGCGGGTCATTGGTGATCAGGTAGAGACGATAGTATGTATAGGAGCAGGCTGCCATATAGACGTCTGCACCGCCGCCGATAGTGATGATGCTCTGTCCGCTGATGGAATAGCGGTTGAAGGGATGCCTCGTCCAGGGAGTGCGCACTGGGAAGGTCCAAGCATAAGTCCAAGTCTCCGTATAATCGGCTGCGCCCTTGGCCGCTTCCAGCCACCGTTCCTCCTGGGTCAGGTCATAGAGAGCGAGGAAGCCGAAGAGGCCATAAATTCCTGCTTCTTTATCTTGGATATCGGAGTTGTCGCAGGTACCGCCGCGATATTCCAGGTTCAGGTAAGCGTTCTGGTAAGACCATTCGCCGGCGCGCAGAGCAGCTTCCTTATAAGCCTCCCTGCCAGTGACTAAATAGAGCTGTACAAGGAAGCGGATCACACTGGGCGTATTGGACTTGGAATCCATGCGGACAGAGCCGTCATCATGGTAAGAACGGTAATAACTGCCATCCTCGTTCTGGACATTTACTAGCCAGTCGGCGGTGCGTATGCAGAACGCCAGCCAGTCGGGCCGCTCTTCCCCTTTGCGGTGCAGGTAAACATAAGCGTCCAGGATAGCTTCCATTCCATCCGCCAGCATCCGGGTATAATGCGGATATGGTTCGAAACCTTTGATGTTGGGATTGTAGCACATAGGCGGCATTCCGGAATCAGAAGAAGCGGCGGAAGCGGCGCGCACCCAGAAGTTCAGAATGTTTTCGCCCTTTTCATAAGCTTCAGGGACATTTTCCCGATCCCCATAGCGGAGCAGAAGATTGCCGATACCGGGCTGTTGTCCAACAAAGCCGAATTGGAAGGAAACGGAAGAGATATCCATATCCGGAAGCTGACAGGCGAAAGGAAGACCCCAGGAATCTCCGTAGCGGCGGGTATATTTCATAAAGATGTTCATGCAGTTATGGTAATGGACGTTATTGTCCACCTCAAAAAGACGGTCGCGCAGACGGTCGTAAGTAAGCCGCCAGGTGTTCCTCAACATGCTCTGAAAAGTATCGTAGCGCCCGAAATGTATGGCCACGGCATAGGATTGTTCAAAACCGCAGGATACAGGATGGTTCATCCGTCTGAAATCCATTGCTTTCTCAGGGAAGTCCAGACCCGCATAGGCTTTTGCGCTCTTGCGGGGAAGCTGGCCGTCAGCGCCGGGATAGACATAGTCGATGGAAAGGCCGGCAGGTTCGGTTTCTCCTTCCGTGCGGACGGCAAAGCCGTAGTACATATAATTGAGCGTCCGCCGGCTGGGCTTGCTCATTCCGATGGAACCGATGGTGAAATCCGGATCCACGTTGTTTTCTGAACGGGCGATATCCAAGTTGCGAAGGGTAATGTCTGCGGCAAGCCTGGACAGCGCAGCTGTCTGCCCGCTTTCCGGGCGGTACATGGCGAAAAGAGGAAGGGCAAAACGGGTCTCTAACTGCCAGAAATATTCGCAGTCCAGATCCTTGCCGATCAGACTGTCCGGGCCAAATTCATTCTGTTTGTACCATGCGCCAGGAGCGAAACACTGATAATCCCGCGGAGAATCTGATTCGGCCATGGTCAGTGAGAACTTGGTGGAAAAACCCAATTCATCTCCAGCCGTAAGGACTCTGACTTGGCGTGACATGGTAAAGCCGGTATCGGAAGGCCGGTAGTGGTCGGTAAAAGCAAAGGAAGCGCCGGAGGGAACGGACAGGATACCGGAAGCGGTCACGCCGTCCTTGTCTGGGGAGACTTCCGTATAGGGGCCGTCATAGAAAGCGCTGACGGCGGAATGGGTTTTGATGGTGACGAACAGAGGATGCCTGCAGAAATACAGCAGCTTTTCGCTCTGCATAACTTCCAGGCCCCCGTCCTGAAAGCTTAATTGATAGTCTTGAAAGAAAAGTTTCATGGAAAGTACCTCCTGATTCTATTCGGACGGCAGCTTTCGGGAAAGGCCGGAATATTACCGTCGCTGACTGTGTGCTCAAAATTCTACGGCGAGGCAGTTGACATACTGCGAGGGCAGCTTTTTGGGAAGCTTGACGCTTAACACGCCATAGCTTTGCGTGAAAGGAACAGAGCCTTCGCCCAACAGCCGTACCGCTTTGACTTGTTCTTTTTCAGTAAAAGTTTTGATGACCGTTACCTGGTTTTCGGGAGGGGCCATGAGGAAGGCATATACGGTGTTTCCCTTTTGGGTAAAACGGTAATCAGAGGAAGTCCAGGGCGTGCGATCCTCTGTGAAGCCCTGAATGACTACATTGGTGGGGCCTTCCTTGTATACACGGAATGGACGCGTGCCATATATCGCTTCGTGGCAGATAGGGAACCATCCGGCCAGTTCTTCCAGAAGATAACGGGCTTCGTCATCGATCGTGCCGTCGGGCCGCTGCGGGATGTTCAACATCATGCAGCCGTTTTTGGAGACAATGTCCACCAGCATTTCAATGACCTGAGCAGGCCGCTTGTAGGTAGCCTGGGCATCGTAGAACCAGTGGCCGATACAGGTATCCGTCTGCCAGGGATGCTCTGGGATGTCAGGAAGTTGGCTCCGTTCGATATCCAGGATGCCGACTTCGTACATAGCGGGATTCCGATCCTTCTGCGTATATACTGCCTGATTGCTGCCATGCCTATCAATTGAACAATTGTATAGATATGAAATTACGTCCAACCCTGCGCTATAGTCGCTGCCGTCGTTGTTCTCCTGCTGGAAAGGAATAAAGCTGTCGGAATACAGCAGATCGGGCTGGAAGATATCGATCAGTTCATGCATCGCCTTCCTCCAGTATTCATGGAAAGCGGGATCCGCCGTCATCCACTCCGGTGCAAACTCGCCGAAACGTCCGTTTTGTTTCATTTCTTCCGCCAGCTTCTGGTTGGAGTGATAGAATTCGCGGTATTCCGGCTTATTCCCGTCATAAGGAACACCTTTATAAGGGCCGTAGGAATCAGCGCCCTTATTGGTATACCACCAATTAAAGGAGGCGGCTAGATGCTCGGAGAGACCGAAGGGCAGGTGGAAATTATCACAGGCATCTTTCCACATGCGGCAGATGTCTTTACCTGGCCCGATATTGACGGAATTAAAACGATTTACGGAAGATGCGTAATTAAAAAAGTTATCATGATGGGTGGCCTGGGCCATGAAATAACGCGCTCCCGCCCGGTAATATAGATCCATCAGTTCATCTGGCTGGAAATGCTCCGCTTTCCACATATGGCAGATATCAATATATCCCACTTTGGACGGATGGCCATAGTGAGCAACGTGGTATTGATACTGAGGGGAGCCCTGGATGTACATATTTCGTGCATACCAGTCGGAAGCCATGGGAACGCTCTGAGGGCCCCAGTGGCTCCAGATTCCGAATTTTACATCCCGAAACCAATCGGGACAACGATAGGTTCGCAGAGATTCAAAAGTAGCTTTAAAATGTTCTGCCATTGTATACCTCCATTATCAAACATCATATTGACATCTTTCATTGTAGCCAGTGAGACACTGTTTAAAAGGGAGAATATATCGGGGAAGGTGGAGAAAATATTGATCTCTTGTAAAGGAGGCAGAGACGTGAACGGATATTATGCAGAAAAGCTGATGCAGGCGGATGTGCGTCTGCTGATGGGGACCTTTAATACCTGTCCGCCGGAATGGGGGGCGGAAGGGGTCTGCTACACCTTTCATAAATTTTACTATTTTCAGAGCGGACAGTGCCGCCTTGAGATCGAGGGGGATGTCTGTCACCCCAAGCCGGGGGAACTCTATCTGATTCCAGCCGGGAAACGGCATTCATATAGCCACAATCCGCAGGATCCGGTGACAAAGTATTGGTGTCATTTTGATTTGAACTTCGGGGGGATTCGGGAACTGAATTACTTGCCGGAAACGGTGATGTGCGTGCCGGACGGAAAACGGACAGCGTCATTGTTTCGCAGGATGTTTCGTTATCACAATTCTGTAGACCCTGCGGATCGGCTGCTGGAGAAGGCTGCTTTGTTGGAATTATTGGCGGTGTTCCTGGAGCGGATCGATGCGCAGAGGCTCCTTGACCATTTGAAGGATGATTTTCCATATCAGATGAGCCGGTATGTTCAGGAGCATCTGGCCGGGCCGATTCGGGTGAGTGACATGGCAGAATCTGTCCATCTGCAGCCCAGCTATTTTATCCAGAAATTTAAGAAGAGTTTCCATGTGACCCCCATCTGCTATGTGAACAGAATGCGATTGGAGAGAGCCGTCCGTTTGATGGAAGAATATCCGCAGAATGGACTGGAAGGACTGGCCCATGCTTCCGGTTTTGATGATTACCGATACTTTAGCCGGTTATTTCGTAAGAATTATGGAATGACGCCATCGGAGTTCCGGAACTGGCAGTGGGCGGGCCGGTCATAACTGCGGCGCTCACCCAACCATTCCAAGCGCTTTCCTGCCGCAAAGTGCTTGAAATGGTCGTTTGCCATGGCCGCTTGGGCGGGCTGGCGGCTGCGAAGAATTGGATAGAGGATAAAAAAATGGATAAATGAGGAAGAAAAATTGAATAAAGAGGAAGAAAAATTGGATATACCTTTTCCCCTTTTTTCAGGCTACAATAAAATAGAATATTATTGCAGGAAAAGATGAATAAAAGAATAGAAAAATGGAAGGGGAGAAAGGAATGAAGCTTTGGTATGACAAGCCGGCGAAATACTGGCATGAGGCGTTGCCTGTGGGAAACGGGAGACTGGGCGGGATGGTGTTCGGGAAAGCGGGGCAGGAAGTGATCAAAATCAATGAGGACAGCGTCTGGAGCGGGAAACATCTGGATCGGATTAATCCGGACGCGGCCGAATATCTTCCGCAGGTGCGCAGCCTGATCCGGGAAGGAAGGCTGGAAGAGGCGCAGCGCCTGGCCATGTATGCCCTGTCCGGGACGCCCAACTCGCAAAGGGCTTATCAGCCTGCGGGGGAATGCTATCTGAATATGCGGCACGGCGGAGAGGTCTCGGAGTACAGCAGGTGGCTGGAGCTGGATACCGGAACAGCCGGCGTGCGCTACCGTGCGGATGGAATAACCTACCGCCGGGAGATATTTGTATCCGCGCCGGCCGGCTGCCTGCTGATGCGGATATGGACCGAGGAGGGCGCGGCCTTTTCCTTTGACTGCCTGCTGGGAAGAAATCATAACTGTACGGATGAGGTGACAGGCTGCGGGCAGGATACGGTCCTGTTCCATGTGGACGCGCCGGAGGGAGGGATCTCCTTCTGCATGGCGCTGCATCTTCGCGCGGCGGGCGGGAGGGTGAGACGGATCGGCGAGCATCTGATTGCGGAGGACGTGCAGGAAGCCTTTCTGTATCTGGATGTGGAGACCAGCTTCCGCAGGGAGGATGAGACGGGAAGCTGCCTGGAGTGCATAAAGAAAGCGGCGGAAAGGGAATGGGAAGCGCTGCGGGAAGAGCATATCCGGGATTTCGGAAGCCTTTTCGGACGCCTCAGCCTGCATTTTTCGGGGACGGACGCGCGCCTGGAGGCGATTCCGACGGATAAGCGGCTGGCAGCCGTGCAGCAGGGAGTGGAGGATATGGGCTTGCTGGAGCTGTATTTCCAATATGGAAGATATCTGCTCCTTTCCTCCAGCAGGCCGGGCAGCCTTCCGGCCAACCTGCAGGGCGTTTGGAACGATCAGATGCAGCCCGCCTGGGACAGCAAGTATACGATCAATATCAACACGGAGATGAATTATTGGATCGCGGGCAGCGGCGGCCTTACGGAGTGCCAGCTCCCTTTGTTTGACCTGCTGGAACGTCTGAAGGAGAGCGGGAAGGAGATGGCGCGCAGGATGTATGGCTGCCGGGGCAGCGTGGCCCATCACAATACGGATCTGTACGGGGACAGTGCGCCCCAGGATCACTGCATCACCTCCACCTTCTGGGTGATGGGGGAAGCCTGGCTCGCCACCCATATATGGGAACAGTATCTCTATACAGGGGATGAAGGCTTCCTGGAAGCGCACTTTGACGTGCTGGAGCAGTGTGTGGCATTCTTCCGGGACTATCTGATAGAGCTGCCGGACGGCACGCTGGCCACCTCTCCCTCCATTTCGCCGGAGAATACCTATCTGCTGCCGGACGGCAGCAAAGGGGTGCTCTGCGAAGGGGCAGTGATGGATACGGAGATCCTGATGGAGCTGTTTCGCGACTATCTGGATGCCTGCCACATCCTGGGCAAGGATACGGAAAACAAACAGGTGGCGGAAGAAATGCTGGGCAGGCTTCCGGCCCTGCAAATCGGCAGGCACGGGCAGCTGATGGAATGGATGGAGGATTACGAAGAATGGGAACCCGGGCACCGGCATATATCCCATCTTTATGCGGTCTATCCCGGCAATTCCATCACATGGGACCAAACGCCCGAGCTGATGCGGGCGGCGAAGGTTTCCCTGGAGCGGCGTCTGGCGAACGGGGGAGGCCATACGGGCTGGTCAAGGGCCTGGATCATCGGCCTGTGGGCGCACTTCAAAGACGGTGCGAAGGCGTATGAGAACCTGAAAGCGATCCTTTCCATGGGAACGTATCCGAACCTGATGGACAACCATCCGATGGGGGAGAATTCCTATGTGTTCCAGATCGATGGAAACCTGGGCGCGTCGGCCGCCGTATTGGAAATGCTGGCGTACAGCAGGCCGGAACGGCTGGAACTCCTCCCTGCGATCACCCGTGAAACCTCCGGCGGCAGCGTGAGCGGCATGGGCTTAAGAAGCGGCGGCACGCTTTCCATGGAGTGGGAAGACGGAAAGGTGAGGAAGATGGAGATATGGCCGGGCCGGGATGGCACGCTGACGTTGTACGCGAACGGAAAGGAAGAGAAGATCTGTCTGAAAAAGGGAGAGGCGTATAGGAGAAGCTGGACATGAGCGGGAAAGGGAAGAGGGGGATGCGGCTGCGGTGGGGGACAGAGCGCAAAAGTACGGTGCTGCGCTATTATTTCCTCACCTACTTCACAGTCCTGCTGATTCCCATGCTGATCTGCTGCATCTACTACATTCGCGTCCTGTCCATCATTAATGAGGACGACATCCGTTCCAGGAAGGAGGAATTGGAGCATTCCGCCGTGTTGATCGATACCTTGGCAGAACGGGTTGCGGATCTGGGGGATACGCTGGCCGCCAATACGGAAGTGCATTCCTTTCAACGCCTGAATGCCGCTTTCCAATATCCGAATACATACCGGATATTGGAATTGCAGGACGCGCTTCCGGAGCTGTATCCGGTCGATCAGTCCATCTTCAATTATTTTATTTTTTTCGACCGGAGCGAAACGGTGATCAATAAAAACAGCGCGTATACCTATCCCCAATTCTATGAACTGTATCTGCATGAACAGTGGTATGCGGACTATGAACAGTGGTATGAATACCGGAAACAAAATCTGAATGCCTATGGCTTCGGCAGCATGGAGGTCTATGAAAGCGTGAAGGAAGGGCGAAGCAGAAACCTGCTCGCATACACACAGCCGCTGATTGATCCGGATAAGGCGGGAAACGGGGGCTGTGTCATGATTTTCCTGGAAGAGGAAGTCCTGGAGACCATGATGCCGACGATGACGGACGGAGGGCTGCAGCTGATAGAGAACGGCTCCGGAGAGATCCTTTATTATCAGAAGGCGGAAGACGCAGAATGGGAGGCGGAAATTCCGGAGGGGGAGGGTAAAACAGAACCCCTCTCCCCGGGCGAATGCGTATTGACGGAGATGAAATGGGCCGGAAGGCAGTACCTGATGATCAGCTATCAGTCCCAGGAGACGGACCTTCGCTATATCACGATGTTCCCGAGCGGCCTCATCACGGAACGGATGACGTCCAGCGTGATGATGCTGGGGCTTTTTATTTTCCTGGGGCTGGCGGTTGGAATCGGGCTGAGCTATCACATGTCGAAGAAGAGCGCGACCCCGATCAATGAGATCCTCACGAGGGCGGCCTGGACATTGGAGCGTTCCGGGACGCACTGGCCGGTGTTCAACCGGCTGAAGGATACCTTCGATTACCTGATGGAAACGAATTCGGATTTGACGGATGCGCTGGAAAAACAGAAGCCCTATATCAGAAATGCGTTTGCCAACCGGCTGATGTTTGCCAGCTTTATTGAGGAAGAAGAACTGGCCAAAACGGCGTCGCAAATTGGATGGCCATATAAAAACCGTGTGCTTGGCGTTTTGATCTTTCGGTTCCATCTGTCCTTCCAGGCGGTGCAGACGGACGGGGAGACGGGACAAAAGCTGCTTGAGGTCTGTACGGTTTCCCTGCTGGAAGCGGTGGAAAAGGTGCTTCCGGACAGCCTCTATACGGATTTGGGAGAAGGGCAGGTGGCGGTGCTTTTGAATTTCCCGGAGAAATACGCCCCCAATTACCGGGCGGAAGCGGAACGTCTGGTCGCGCGGATCAAGGAATCCATGCCGTCCGGCGTTTCGGAGAAGGTATTTGTCTATGGAGGGAATGCGGTACATAGCCCCGAGCAGGTGCATGAGTCCTTTCATGACGCCGCCTATGTATTTCATAATGAATCCGAGCAGATTGAGAATGAGGTCATCTGGTTTCAGGATAGCCAAAACGACATTCCTGTTTTCCCATCGCAGGAGATAGGGGTGAAGCTGACGCATTATGTGACGGCCGGGGATGAAAAAGGGCTGCACGACGCGTTGGAAGAGATTGTAAGGACCTATCTTTTGGAAAACAATCTTCCCGTGTATCTGCAGCACATGCTGCTGAATGAGATGCAGACGATCCTGTTCAGGATACTGGGATATGTGAAATTAACCGAAGAAGAATACCGGCAATATTATGAAGAACTGGAAGAAAATCATAATGTGCCGCTGATCACGCAGATTACGAAAACGCTGAACCTGTACCAGAGATTGTGTTCCTACCTGAATGCACAGAAAAGGCCCCAGGATTCCGGAAAGCTGGCGGATGCGATCGCTTCTTATATTGATACGAATTTTGGGGACTACAATTTGTGTCTGGCCGGAGTGGCCGACCGGTTTGGGATCAGCGAACAATATCTTTCCAGCCTGTTCAAGCAGAACCAGGGAATTAATTTTTCCACTTATGTGGAGGATGTGAGAATCGACAAAGCGAAGGACTATTTGAAAACGACCGGCCTGTCCGTTGGCGAGATTGCCGGGCTGGTGGGATACGGCTCTACGAATTCGTTCTGCCGTGCTTTTAAGAGAGTGACTGGAATAAATGCGTCGGAATACCGGAAAACCTAAGTATTCCGGCGCTTTAATTTTTGAATAACCGGGATTGGGAACTGAATATGGACTTTTTCGAGGCGCCGGAGATATGATAGGCCCATCGGAAGAAGAGCCAAAGGAGGGAGCTTATGAGGAAGATCAAGTCGAAGGGCCGCAGGAGCTTCGGACATTATCTGAAAGCACATTGGCAGCTGTATGTGATGATTGCCGCGCCGCTGATCGTGCTTCTGATTTTTTCTTATGCGCCGATGTACGGCATCTTGCTGGCATTTAAGAACTATCAGGTCAGTCTGGGGATCTGGGGAAGCCCATGGGCGGATCATTTTGGAATGAACAATTTCATCCGCTTTTTTAATAATTATAATTTCAAGGAATGTCTCCGCAATACGCTGATTCTGTCCCTGTATTCCATGGTGGTGACGATGCCCTGTTCAATCCTGCTCGCATTGTCCCTGAATTATGCGAAGAATATAAAATTCCGGAAGCTGGTGCAGATGGTCAGCTATTGTCCTTATTTCATCTCGACGATTGTCTTCGTCGGCATCATCAATCTGATGATGGATACGCGGATCGGAATCATCGGGAAATTTGTCTATGACAAGTTTGGCGTGAGCGTTCTCGGCAGCGCCGGGCTGTTTCCTTCCCTGTATGTCTGGACGGGCGTATGGCAGGGAGTGGGATTCGGGGCGATCATCTATATCGCGGCGCTGGCGGGCGTGGATATGGAGCAGCATGAGGCGGCGATCATTGACGGGGCCACCCTGCTGCAGCGCATCAGGTATGTGGATCTGCCGGCCATTCTTCCCACGGCAGTGATCATGATGATCCTGAATATGGGAAGCATCCTGAACATCGGCTATGAGAAGGTGCTTGCCATGCAGAACCAGAACAACCTGAGCATGTCGGAGGTGATTACTACCTACTCTTATAAGGTTTCCCTGGTTTCCACGTTTCCCGATTATCCGTATTCCACCGCCATCGGCCTGTTCCAGTCGGTGGTGGGGCTGATTCTGATTTTGATCACAAATAAAATCGCGGATAAACTGACCGGAAACGGATTCCTGTGAGGAAGGGGGCGCTATATGAAAAAGAAAAAAATTACGCAGGATAAGGTTGTATATTTTATAAATTACATCCTTCTGACCTTGCTTTTGATCCTTGTGTTATATCCCATTATTTATATCGTCAGCTGCTCGTTCAGCTCCGGAAGCGCCCTGATGGCGGGAAGGGTCAGGCTGCTGCCCGTGGAACCTACGCTGGACAGCTATAAGGCGGTTTTCAAATACGATTCCATCTGGACGGGATATGTGAATTCCCTGGTATATACCGTGGTAGGAACGCTGATCAGCATTGTGCTAACGTTGTTCGCAGCCTATCCGCTTTCACGCGACGATTTTCAGGGAAACCGGATATTCACAGGGCTTTTCCTGTTCACCATGATGTTTTCCGGGGGACTGATTCCCTCTTACCTGCTGATCAAGAACCTGGGGCTGACCGACACGATCTGGGCGATTGTGCTTCCGGGATCGGTGAGCGCTTATAATATGATCGTTGCGCGCACGTTCTTCAAACAGACGATACCGAAGGAGCTCCTGGAAGCCGCGGAGATGGACGGCTGTTCGGACTTTAAATTTTTCACCCGGATCGTCATTCCGCTGTCCATGCCCATCATAGCGGTGCTGTGCCTTTGGATTGCGGTGTCCTTATGGAATTCCTACTTCAATCCGATGATTTATATCAATTCGGAAGAGAAGTATCCGCTTCAGCTGGTGCTGCGCCGGATCCTGCTGATGTCGCAGGTAAACCTGAATTCATCCAGCGTGGATCCCGCGGTGATACAGAAAAATCAGTATCTGAGCGAAATGCTGAAATATGGGACGATCATCATAAGCACCCTTCCGCTGATGATCATCTATCCCTTTATCCAAAAGTACTTTGTAAAGGGCGTTATGATCGGTTCTGTAAAAGGATGAGCATAAACGGGCGAAGCCCTGTTTATAGAATGGCAGGCGGTTCCATATGCCTGTCGGATCAAAATAAGCATAGAAGGAGGAGAGAAATGAAAAGGAAAAACAGAGTAGGGAAAAAGTGGATGGCGCTTCTGACAGCGCTGACCGTCTGCGGCTCCATGCTGGCCGGCTGCGGCGGAGCGCAGGGGACGGGGAGCACGTCGGAAGCCGATGCGGGCACCGCTGCCGATGCGGGTTCCGGGGACGCTTTTTCATTTGATTCGGTCAGCGACGTGACCTTTCCGCTGGAGGAAAAATTGACTTTCACCGTATTTGTATACGCCACGACGACGGGAGGAGGGACGTATCAGGATAATTATGTGACGGACTGGATCGAAGAGAAAACCAACATCCATCTGGATTTTGTGTATGATGTGGACGGAGACGACGCGAAGACCAAGCTGAACCTGGTCATGACGGATCCGGACAGCATGCCCGATATCTTCCTGACGACCGGATGGACCAAGTCGGAGGTTCAGTCATATGGCCAGCAGGGCCTCCTGCTTCCATTGAACGAATATCTGGAGGATGCGCCCAACTGGAATAAGATGGCCGAAGAATGTCCGGCCATGAAAGCGGATCTGACCATGTCCGACGGGAATATTTATACGTTTGGAGATGTGAACGAGTGCTTCCATTGCCGCTACCAACACAGAATGTATATCTATATGCCGTGGGTGGAATCGCTGAACGACGGCAAGATCCCTGAGACGACGGAAGAGCTGTACGATTTTCTGGTTAAGGTAAAGAACGAAGATCCCAACGGGAACGGAATCGCGGACGAGATTCCCATGACAGGCTTCCTGGGCGGCTGGTCAACGGATCCGACGGTCTGGATGATCAATTCCTTCGTCCAGTGCAATAACCCGCTGAGCAACACCAACCCCACTGTGGGAGCCGGGCTGGTGGTAAATGACGGGACAATCGAATATTCTGTGATGAAGGAAGAGTACAGGGATGCGCTCAGATACATGAACCGGCTCTATAAGGAGGGCCTTCTGGATAACCAGACATTTACCCAGGACAATACGCAGTTCTCAGCAACCCTGAAAAATGAAGACGCGCATCTGGTGGCGATGTATCCCGCCGGAGGCCCGCAGGTGGATGATGAGTTCTGGACGAATATGGATGGCGAATGGCAGGACTGGGAAGTGATTGAACCGGTGGCAGGCCCTGACGGCGTCCGGCTTGCAGCCAAGGGCACGGATAATTATTTTGGCTCCTGTATCGGAAGCATTTCTAAGAACTGCCAGTATCCTGAGATTGCCGTGGCTCTGTTTGATATGCTGATGTCGGAAGAAGGAACAAATGTGCAGCAGTTTGGCCCGGAGGGTGTGGGCTGGGATTGGGTATCGGATGGAACCTCCCTGGCCGGTGGAACGCCTACCTATCAGAAATATACGATTCCGGAGGACTATGACTGGCTGGGAAACGGTTGGGAAAAGGAGTATCCGGATAAGCACAGAACCTGGGCAGCGGATGCGAGTATCCGGTGCAATACCGCAAGATACCGCGGGGAGATGAAGACAGAAGATCCGGCGCACGATACGGAATATTATCTGCAGGCCGCTGCGGAGAAATACAGCCAGTATGATCCCGGCGACGATACCATCGTCCCGAACCTGGTCTTTGAGGGACAGGATGCCCAGACCATATCGGAAGGCACGCTGACGATCGGCGGTTATGTGAACCAGGCTACCGTGCAGTTCATCACAGGCGATCTGGATGTGGAGACGGATTGGGACGGCTACCTTAGCCAGCTGAAAGATATGGGCGTAGAGAATTATCTCGCGATCTATCAGAAGTATTATGACGCATATATGGAGAACATGTAATAACCAGCGATATAGAATGGGGTGCAGACGCCTATTCTAAGACGGGAATGCGAATTCCGCCATAGGAGGCCCCATGTAAGAAGGCAGAAAAACGATTCCGGCCGGGCAGTCTTGCCCGGCTGGAATCGTTATAATAAAATATGAGAAAATGTTCCGGAGAAAAGCAAAGCTTTTTGAGGACGATCGGGGCTAGGGCGGAAGAGAATGGCATGCGTATCCAACGCATTCCGTCCGGGTAGCCGGGCGATTACTCTCAAAGATAGGGCGGAACAGAAAAAGAGGAGGTTTTATGCAAAACAGAATATGTAAGAGAATGAACAATGACTGGAAATTCGCCTATGGAGATTTCTTCCCGCAGGCTGGATGGGACGGATTCGATGACAGCGACTGGTATGATACCGGCATTCCGCACTCTTTCGGCATTCCGTACTTCATGACAAATGAATTCTATGTGGGCTATGGGTGCTATCGAAAGAAGCTGGAAATCGACGCGGCGTGGATGGGGAAAAAAATTGCGCTTGAGTTTCAGGCTGTGTTTCAGGATGCGGAAATCTATATAAACGGAAAGCTGGCGGGAAGGCACCAGGGCGGGTATACGGCATTTCTGGTGGATATCACGCCCTATGTGAAGGCGGGAGAGAATCTGTTGTTCGTGCGGGTGAATAACCTGTGGAATCCCAGGCTGGCGCCGAGGGCAGGAGAACATGTATTCAATGGGGGAATTTACCGCGATGTGAGCCTGCTTGTGACGGAAACCCTCCATGTGGCCTGGTATGGAACCTACGTTACCACGCCGGAAGGAACGCGGGATGCCGCTCCCGTACGGATTCGCACGGAGGTGACCAATGATTCCGCCGTGGTGGAGCACTGCAGGCTGCGCACAGTGCTTGAGGGAATGGAAGAGGTGACAAAGGAGAGGGAGATTGCGCCAGGCGAGACGGTATTCTTTGAACAGGAATTCCTGGTATCCCAGCCCAGGCTTTGGAGCCCTGAGGAACCGAACCTGTACACGGTTTCGAGCATTCTGGAAAAGGATGGGGAGGTGTGCGACAGATACGAGACAGAGTTCGGCATCAGGTGGTTTGTATTTACGGCTGAGGAGGGATTCTTCCTGAACGGAGCGCATTATGAAATATTGGGAGCCAATGTCCATCAGGATCATGCGGGGTGGTCGGATGCGGTCACGCATGCCGGGATCCGGAGGGACGTGGAGATGATCAAGGAATGCGGGATGAATTTCATTCGGGGTTCTCACTATCCGCATCATACGGTATTCGCCCGGGAGTGCGACAGACAGGGAATTCTTTTCTGGTCAGAGAACTGCTTCTGGGGGACGGGAGGGCCGAAGGAAGAGGGGTATTGGACGGCCAGCGGCTATCCGGTGAAGGAAGAGGATCAGGAAGAATTTGAGGAAAGCTGCCTGCGCACATTGGAAGAGATGATCCGCGCCAATAGAAACCATCCCAGCATTATCGTTTGGAGCCTGTGCAATGAACCGTTTTTTTCAAATATTGAAGTAATCGGCAAAGCGAAGGCGCTGGTTCGCAGGCTGGCGGATGCGGCGCACAGACTGGATCCCACTCGGCCAGCTGCGGTGGGAGGAGCTCAGCGGGGAGGGTTTGATTCCCTGGCGGATCTGGCCGGCTATAATGGGGATGGAGCATCCATCTTCCCGGATCCCGGTTTCCCGAATTTCGTTTCAGAATATGGCAGTACGGTGGAGGATCGGCCTGGAAAAGGCGGGCCACGTTACAGAGACGGCGTGGAGACAGATTATGCATGGAGATCTGGGAAAGCGCTTTGGTGCGCATTCCATCACGGAAGCATTCTGGCGGATATGGGCCACATGGGGATGATTGATTATTATAGACTGCCTCTTCGCACCTGGTACTGGTATCGTGAGAAGAGAAGGGGCATTCCGCATCCGGCGGATGTACCGGAAGGGATGCCGGCGAGGCTCAGCTTAATGTCCGACCGAACGCGGATGGGAAGCGACGGGACGGAGGACGCTTTCCTGACGGTCGCCTTGTTGGATGCCGAAGGGAAGCGGGTGAGCGCGCCATGTACTGTAATATTAGAGGTGACGGCAGGAGGCGGGCTTTTCCCCACAGGAAGAAGATTTGTCTTTTCTCCGGAGAAGGGGAATTTTGCGGAAGGGCTGGGCGCAGTGGAACTGCGTTCCTGGTATGCCGGAGAAGTGGTGGTTCAGGCGTCGTGCCCTGGGCTGGAGGGAAGCAGCCTTACTCTGCATGTGACGGGAGAGACGCCCTGGAAGGGGCAGATTGCCAAATGGCAGGAACCTCCTTATTTGACGGGAGCGCCCGAAAGGGAAAAACGCTATAATATCGCTCCGGATCGTCCTGTATTCTGCAGCAGTGAAGCGGAGGCGCACCCTGCCAGGAATGTGACCGACGCAGCGGGAGAGGGCTTCTGGTATCCTGCCAGACAGGCTGCCGGGGAATGGCTCCTGGTGGATCTGGAAGGAAGCAAAGAGATGGAGGAAGTCACCATAGTCTTTACAGGGGTGGTGAATGAAGCCTATGAGATCGCGCTTTCTGACGACAGGGAAGAATTTCGGACGGTATACCATTCGGAGGGAGGAGACGCTAATAGTTTCCTGACCGTGCATTTACATGGGGAGCGGGCAAGATATGTACAACTGCTTTTCCCCAATCTGCCGGCTGCTGTACTTCGCATGGAGATCTGGGTATAATTACCCGGATTGACAGCCTGAAGGCAAAATTTTATAATGGAAGAAACCGGAAGGTTTAACGTTCAACAAAAGAAAGGAATTGAAAATATTCAGTCAGGTTTTATTTTCAATTCGCATGGAGGTAAAAGTGAAAGAGGCATATCAGATTCCAGAGGCATATTTGGCTGTATATGCGCGCTGTCCCAGGAATGGCAGCTATCCGGATGGACTGGCAAGGAGCATACATTTTGCAATCAGCAGGGATGGAAAGGTTTATGAGCCGCTTTATTCCGGCTATGGCATGTTATTCGCTACAGGAGAGGTGAGAAGCGACAATACCATAGAGCCAAAAGGAGTGAAGAACCCTAGAATTTTCCGGGATGGGAAGGGTCAGTTTGGGATCACGGCTGTACGCGTTTTGGAGAATGGCGAAGCAGATGAGTCCAGCAGAGGAAAGGTACTTCTGTGGCTGACTAAAGATTTGGAAGATTTTGGGAAAGAGATGCTGATTGACCTGAAGATGGATCGGGATGCGGAAGTAGTAATCTGCCGCTGGGAGGAAGAGACAGGAACGTATTCTCTTCTATGGAAGGATACAGAAGGAGGTTGCTGGAAGAACGAGACCCAAAATCCATCGGATGCGGCTGCGATGTCCGAAGCGGCCAAAGCAGTTTGGGAAGAAGAGCAGGGAGTATGGAAGCCATGTTTTATGAGTGAAGGACTTCAGGGAGAAGCGTGCTGCCTGCCGTGGAAAGAACAGATGGAAGAAGATGCCCTGCCTGGAAATCAGCTTCCTATTACCAGAAGCCTGTGCGATCGGCTGGCATTGCGCTGGGGAAAGCTTCGTCATGTGGGCGTGCGCCTTCCGGAGAAAGTAGAGGTTTCTAGCATCCAGGACGTAGAAGCAGTGAAGGCGTGCGCAGTTTATTCGGACGGTTCTACCGCCCTTAAAGAGGTGGAATGGGAAACCAAAGAAATGGATTTCTCACAGCCCGGAGAATATGAGATCAAAGGAAAGATCGCTCAGGAGAACCTTCCTTTCCCTCTGGCGGAAGGGTTTGCGGATCCGGTGATTATGAGGCGGGATGGAATGTATTATTTCCTTTCCACGAATGATAATACGGATGACGTGGGACTGTATGTGCGGGAAGCGGACAGCCTGGAAGGATTGTTTTCCCCGGATGTGAAGCTGCATCTGATCCTGGATAAAAATGAGGAAAAGGGGTTTGTTCAGACATTCTGGGCGCCGGAATTTCATGAAATAGGCGGAAGATTATATATTCTTTTTGCAATCAGTGGAAAAGTCTGGGGGCCTCAGTGCCATATGATGCGCCTGAAAGAGGGCGGCTGCATTACGGATCCGGATGGCTGGGAGGAACCTGTACGAGTGGTGCGCAAGGACGGAAGTGCGTTGGCAGCGGAGGGGATTACGCTGGACATGACTTATTTGCAAGCAGGAGGCCGTTCTTATTTGATCTGGTCTTATCGCAACGGGATTAACAGCCCGCTGGATACTGGTTCCATGTTGATGATAGCGCGGACGGATGAGAAGGAACCCTGGAAGCTTACCAGTGATCCGGTTCTTCTTTCAAGGCCGCTGTATGGATGGGAGAACGTGGAACATACGATCAACAATGAGGGGCCCTATGCGTTTATGGTAGGGGATGAGGTATATCTTACCTATTCCGGCGGGGCTGCGAACGGATATACCTATGTGGTAGGGCTGCTTCGGGCTTCTGCCCAGTCGGATCTTTTGGACGGTTCATCCTGGAAGAAAGAGGGCGCGCCGGTACTTTCGTTCTATTCGGTGGAAGGGGAATACGGCCCTGGACACAATTCCTTCTTTGTGGACAAGGATGGAAGTTTACGCATTGCTTACCATGGAGAAACAGCTATTGATGGCAACCTGCGTTGCAGCGGGATTCGTCGTATCCACTTCGATCTGCAGGGAAGGCCAAGGTTTGACCTGTCCGCCGAACGAGATCTGGATCCGGCACTTCGGCAGGTTCGGATGAAAGTGCGCGTGCGTTAAAAGGAGAGCCTGCTCTTTGGGAATGGTATTGGAAAAGGAGGGTATTAATGATGCTGAAAACAGTAAAAACGGAAAATGGACTGGTGCGGGGGCTTCCTGCGGCGGATCCGAGAATCACTTCTTTTAAGGGGATTCCCTTTGCCGCTCCGCCGGTGGGCGGACTGCGCTGGAAGGCGCCGCAGCCTGCCAAGAATTGGGAAGGCGTAAGGGACTGCTATGCGTTTGCGCCTATTTCCATGCAGAGCATACCTGGCCTGAACCAGGAAAACATCTATACGCGGGAATGGAATGTGGATCCGACCATTCCCATGGAGGAAGATTGCCTGCATCTGAATGTGTGGACGCCGGCAAAGTCGGCGGATGAAAAACTGCCGGTATTCGTGTGGTTTTTCGGTGGCGCATTCCAGTTCGGGAATACGGCGGAGATGGAGTTTGACGGGGAGCGGCTGGCCCGCAGAGGAATCGTGGTGGTAACGGTGAACTATCGCCTGAATGTATTCGGCTTCCTGAACCATCCTCAGCTGACGGCAGAGAATCCGGAGGCACCGGGCAACTTCGGCAGCCTGGATCAGCAATATGGCCTGCTGTGGACGAGAAGGAATATTGCCGCTTTCGGCGGGGACCCGGAGAATATTACCATAGGGGGGCAGTCTGCCGGGGGTGCCAGCGTCATGACGCAGCTGAACTGCCCGGCCAATGCGCCTCATATTAAAAAGGCGATTGTGATGAGCGGTATTTTCAGCAACCCGTTTCAGGAAAAGCGCCTTACGGATCTGAAAGAAGCCGAGAAATGGGGAGAAGAATTCTTCCGCTTCCTGGGCGTCTCCACCCTGGAAGAGGCCAGAGCGCTTCCTGCGGAATATATTCGGGATAAAAACGACGCTTTCGGCCATTATTGGGGTATTGTGGCGGATGGTACCTTCCAGAAGCAGTACTTCTGGGATGGAGTCTATGAAGGCGCACAGCTGGATGTGCCGCTTATGCTGGGCTTTACGGATAATGAGTTCTTCATGGAACCATCTGCGCAGAGTATGGGAGAATTGGAACAGGAGGCCAAAAAAGTTTTTGGCAGTCAAGCCGACACTTATCTGAAGCTGATCGGAATGGGAGTTCCGGAAGGTATGGAAGAAATGGAACGGCTGGAAGCGATGAAAAAGAATGCGGCCGTCTGCTCCATTGAACTGGCGATCCGGATTCTGGCGCATAAGAGAAAGGAATTCGGTAAAAATGCCCCTGCTTTTGTCTATGAATTTGGCCCTGAGATTCCAGGATGGGATCAGCCTGGCGCTTTTCACTCATCGGATCTGTGGTTCTTCTTTGAAACCCTGGCAAAATGTTGGAGGCCCTTTACTGGAAAGCATTATGATTTGGCTAGGCAGATGTGCAATTACTGGGCTCAGTTCATTAAAACGGGTGATCCGAATGGCCCGGATGTGGATGGCGTCATGCAGGAGAACTGGAAGCCATTTACGGAAAAAGAGCCTGGAATGATGCAGTTTTATGAGATGCCATCCTTCAAGGCGCGGCCAGCAGGAGAACTGATGACATTTCTAATAGAAGAGATGGGAAAATAAGAAAGCGCAAAAATGCGCAGATAGGAGTGAATATGGAGAGAAATATTGTGATCAATGCAAACGCAGCTGTCCCGTTCCATAATAACGTGGACTTTTGTGTGGGGACGGGCCGCATTGGCCTTGCGCTTCAGAAAGAATACCAGGAGCAGCTGGCCCTGGTGCAGGAGGAGATAGGATTTTCTTATATCCGCGGCCACGGCCTGTTTACGGATGATATGGCAATTTATCAGGAATATACGGATGAAGAGGGACAGATCCGGGCGGAATATAATTTTACCTATCTGGATTTGGTGATGGACAGTTATCTGAAGCTGAATATCCGTCCTTTCCTGGAATTGGGCTTCATGCCGGAGAAGATGGCATCCGGCAGACAGACCGTTTTCTACTGGAAAGGGAATGTGACTCCGCCCAAGACCTATGAAGCTTGGTGCGCTCTGGTGCAGGCCACTCTGCGCCATTTGCTGGAACGTTACGGGGAAGAGGAAGTGCTTTCCTGGCCCATAGAGGTATGGAACGAGCCTAACCTTCCGGGCTTTTGGAAGGACGCGGATATGCAGGAATACTTCCGTCTGTTTGCCCGCACGTTTGCCGCGGTAAAGGAAGTGGATGCGCGCTTCCGCGTGGGAGGGCCGGCGGTCTGCGGCGTGCAGGATGAGCTTTGGATCCGTTCTTTCCTGGAGTTCTGCCGCAAAGAAGGAATCCATCCTGACTTTGTGACCAGACATCATTACACAACGGAGGTGCCGGAGGACGAGGGCCATTATGGCTATGCCAAACTGTCCGAGCCGGAAGGCGGTTTTGCCAATCTGCAAAGCAGCAGGGATATCATCGACAGCTTTGAGGAATACAAAGGGATGGAGATCCACATCACGGAGTTCAACACTTCCTATATTCCAAACTGTCCGCTGCATGATACGAACCAGAATGCCGCCTATATTGCCCATCAGCTTTCCAGGCTGGGAGATGTGAATGAATCGTATTCTTACTGGACATTTGGCGACATCTTTGAAGAGAGGGGCGTTCCCTTTTCTCCTTTCCACGGAGGCTTCGGCCTGGTGGCAAACGGCGGGATCCCAAAGCCTACCTTCTGGACGTTCAAGTTCTATAAGGAGCTGATGGGAGGCGTATGCGTGCACCGTTCGGAAGAGGCGGTGATCGTGAAGATGGAAGATGGAAGCTATCGGGGCGTGGCCTGGAACCGGACGATGGAAGGCAGCGGGGAAGATCTGAAGCTGTCCTTCGAGATTCCCATGGATGCAAAGGAAGTATGTGTGCTGACGGAAACAGTGGATGAGAAGACCTGCAACCCGCTAAAACTGTGGCACGATATGGGAGAGCCATCCAGTCTGACCGAGCGGCAGAAGAAGGTTCTGAAAGAGGGAGCTAAGCCTTTGGCGGAGACCGCCAGGCGCCAGGTGCAGGACGGAATGGCTTCTGTGGAACTGTATGTGAGAGAAAACGGCGTAGTCTACTTTGAACTGCAGCAGATAAAGGCGGGCGGAGACAGGGGATATGACTATGCGCGTACGATAGGCAAACGCGCCTGAAAGACGCGGCCTGGTTCGTGCCTTTCAGGCCGGGAGAATGGTATGCCGAGGCGCTGTGGAACGTCAGCAATATCATTTGGTCGGGACTGCTTTAAAGGAATGCTTGGGAGGATATGAACATGCTGGAGGCACAGCTTCGCAAAAAAAGAAGAATCACGCAAGCTGAACGCAGGGGAAACGCCCTGTTCCTGCATGCGGAAGCGGGGCTTATCCGCATCTGGCCGCAGACGGAGACGATCGTGCGCATCTCCTATGCGCAGAATGGCCGATTTTGGGAAAAGCAGGGGGCGGAGTATACGGATTTGTCCGCTTCCCGGAAGGCAGAGGGCTTGTGGAACTACGAGGAAGGAGCGGATGAGATCTTCCTTGAGACTGCAGCACTGCGGCTTGTTGTTTCTAAAAAGAGCGGCTCCATTCGGTATGAACGAAAGGACGGAACCCTCCTTGCGCGTGAGCGGGAATGGGAAAGCAAAAACGTGGAGGAATTCGACGCTTTCTGCACTGTCGTGAATCAAAATACACAGCTGGAAGAGATACAGACGCCGGACGGCGTGAAGCGCCGGATAAAAGCGGCGGATCGGGTTTTTGACCGGAAGCTGTGCCATACCCGTCTGTATCTTACGTTTGCGGAAGATGAATGCCTGTATGGTTTGGGACAGGCGGAAGAAGGGGTGTGGAATCTGCGTCATACCACGCAATATCTGCATCAGGCCAACCTGAAGATTGCAATGCCCCTGCTTCTTTCGAGCGCAGGATATGGGCTCCTTCTTTCCACGCAGTCAACGGCTATATTCAATGATACGCAGGCAGGTACTTACCTGTATACAGAAGCGGATGAATACCTGGATTATTATTTCCTGGCAGGAGAGGCGGCGGAGGTGATCCGCGGTTTCCGTGCGCTGACCGGGAAGGCGGCGATGCTGCCAAAGTGGGCTTTTGGCTATATTCAATCCAAGGAACGGTATGAGACGGCTCAGGAACTGGTGGATACGGCGGCTGAGTTCCGCCGCCGCGGCATCGGCTTAGACTGCCTGGTACTGGACTGGATGAGCTGGAAGGGAAATCTGTGGGGACAGAAAACCTTTGATGAAGAACGGTTTCCGGATCCGGCAGATATGATCCGCCGCCTGCATGAGATGGATGTGCATTTCATGATTTCTATCTGGCCCAATATGAGTGAGGCATGTGAGAATTACCGGGAGTTCGCTGAAGCCGGGCTGCTCCTTCCTGCAAGCGAGGTGTATGATGCCTTGTCCGAAGAAGGACGAAAGCTGTACTGGAAGCAGGCGGAGCGGGGAATTTTCCGTTATGGGGCGGATGCCTGGTGGTGTGATTCCTGCGAACCGGTGACGCCGGAATGGAGCCGGCAGATGAAACCAGAGCAGGGGGAGATGTATCAGGAATTTGTGGATGCTGCCGGAAGCATCCTTCCAATGGATCAGATCAATGCTTACGCTCTGTATCATGCCAGGGCGATCTGGGAAGGACAGAGAGGCTGCATGGAAGAAGCGGGCGGTCAGGAAAAGCGTGTGGTGAACCTGACGCGCAGCGGCTGGGCGGGAAGCCAGAAGTACGGCACGATCCTGTGGTCAGGGGATATCTGCGCCAGCTGGGAGACTCTGAAGAGACAGATTGTGGCAGGACTTCAGTTTGTTTCCAGCGGCCTTCCTTATTGGACGCTGGATATCGGCGCATTCTTTGTAAAGGGGGGAACTCCCTGGTTCTGGAACGGCCAATACGATGAGACGAATGAAGATCCCGCTTATAGGGAGCTTTATGTGAGATGGTTCCAGTATGGGGCCTTCCTGCCCATTTTCCGCAGCCATGGCACAGACTGCGCCAGGGAACCCTGGCGGTTCGGAAAAGAGGGAGATCCGTTCTACGAAGCGATTGTTGCGGCCATCCGGCTCAGATACAGGCTGCTGCCTTATATCTATTCGCTTGCCGGCGCGGTATGGCTGGAGGATCAGACCATGATGCGGCCTTTGTACTTTGACTTCCCCCAGGACGAACGCGCCTGGAAAATCTCGGATGAATATCTGTTGGGGCCTGCTCTGTTGATCTGCCCTGTAACAGAACCGATGCGGCCTGCGGAAGGGGAAACGGTGGTCAGAAAGGTGTATCTGCCTTCAGGGATTGCATGGTATGATCTGTATACGGAAGAACGGTACGAGGGCGGCAGGGAAATAGAAGTCGCCTGCGATATCAGCCGTATCCCCGTATATGTGCGTGCCGGCTCCATCCTGCCCGTAGCTTTGCCCGGAGAGAGCGCGGCCCAGATGGAAGGGGCGGATATTTGGCTGCAGGCCTATGCAGGAGCAGACGGAAGCTTTACGCTTTATGAAGATGCCGGAGATGGATACGGCTATGAGAGGGGAGAATACTGCCTGACCCATGTCACCTATCGGGAAGAGGATGGACATTTATCCTGGGAAACGGAAGGGGACATTCGATTCCGCAAAGGGAAACTGGAAGGCAGGATTGTGGGATAGAGGAAGGTCCGGATGGGGTTGGCGCCGGAGGGCGGAGCATATGCGGAGGGTTGAGCAGGAACAAGACAAAGCAACTGTCCGATTTGATATAAAAGGATTGACTTCAAGTAAACTTTAAGCGATATAATGATTCTCAATAACACCGCAGAACGCGCCGTGGAAGATACAGGAGAATGGAAATCCATGGGCGGAGACGCGAAGGAAAGGAGAAGAAATATATGGTTTATAAGAATTATCAGGACTTGAAGCTGTCCGCTCTGGGAATGGGAGCCATGCGTCTGCCTGTGATTGATGGGGATGATTCCAGAGTGGATCAGGCGGCTGTGGAAGAGATGGTGGCATACGCCATGGAACAGGGTGTGAACTATTATGATACCGCTTGGGGCTATCATGACGGGCACTCGGAGACGGCCATGGGAGAGGCGCTGAAGAAATATCCGCGCGAGTCATTCTATCTCGCCACCAAATTCCCGGGATATGACCTGTCCAATATGGACAAGGTGGAAGAAATCTTTGAAGCACAGCTGAAGAAATGCCAGGTGGAATATTTTGACTTCTACCTGTTCCATAATGTGTGCGAGATGAACATAGACGCCTATCTGGATCCGAAATATGGAATCTACGATTATCTGATGAAGCAGAAAAAAGCGGGGCGCATCCGTCATCTGGGCTTTTCTGCGCATGGGGATCTGGATGTGATGAAGCGTTTCCTGGAGGCCTATGGAAAGGATATGGAGTTCTGCCAGATCCAGCTGAACTATGTGGACTGGACTTTCCAAAAGGCGAAAGAGAAGACGGAACTTCTGGCCGAATATCAGATTCCGGTATGGGTTATGGAGCCGCTGCGCGGTGGGAAGCTGGCGAACCTGTCACAGGAGCAGGAAGAGAAGCTGAAAGCGCTGCGTCCGGAGGAAGGGGTTCCTGCCTGGGCCTTCCGTTTCCTGCAGACGGTTCCAGGTGTGGCCATGGTGCTTTCCGGCATGTCCAATATGGCTCAGCTGAAGGACAATATCCACACTTTTGAGACAGAAAAGCCTCTGTCTGATGCGGAGATGAAGGAACTGCTCGCCATGGCGGACGATATGGTGAAGCGGATCGCCCTTCCCTGCACTGCCTGCCATTACTGCGTGAGCCATTGCCCGCAGGGCCTGGATATTCCTTCTCTGCTGGCGCTCTATAACGAACATTCCTTTACGCAGGGTGGCTTCATCGCGCCCATGGCGCTCTCCGCGATACCGCAGGAGAAGTGGCCGAGCGCCTGCATCGGCTGCCGGAGCTGTGAGGCGGTCTGCCCGCAGCAGATCAAGATTTCAGAGGCGATGTCGGATTTCGCGGGCAGGCTCGGAGCGTAAGAGGGAAGGTCCTATTGCGCGGAATGCTTTGTTCTTGTCTGGAAGTCGTCTTCGATTTTTTCTTTCCAGTTGGGGGACAAAGGCATGCCTTCACGGATGGTAAGGATTGTATCGCTTAAAACCGTATAATTCAGCCGGGTGCCTTGGGGATCGCTGTGGTAATGAACCGCGCGATCCCTTTTCACGCCCAGGCTTTCCGCTGTGCTGACCGCATCGATATTGGCGCCCAGGAAAAGAAATTCCCATCCATGGCTCTCTTTCCGCTGACAGATCATTTCCCGTATTTCTCCCAGAGTATAGCGGGTGCTGGCATTCTCCAGGCCATCTGTGGTGATGACGAAGAGCGTATGTTCAGGTATATCTTCGTTTCGTGCATATTTGTGAATCATTCCGATATGATGAATCGCTCCGCCTATCGCATCAAGCAGGGCGGTGGAGCCGCAGGCTGTATAGTCCGCTTCTGTCATTGGCTTGATCTGCTCAAGAAGAACGCGGTCATGGAGGACGAGGCTGTTTTGATTAAAAAGAATGGTGGATATGAACGCGTCTTTCCCGAGTCTTTTCTGTTTTGCGATCAGGGAATTGAAGCCCCCGATGGTATCTGATTCCAGTCCGCTCATGGAACCGCTGCGGTCAAGAAGAAAGACAATTTCTGACAGATTCTTTTTCATGCGATTTTCCTCCTATTGAAATGCAGGCATAACGGGTAAAAATGACATCATTCATACCTGTCAGGCCATATAAAAATGACTGCAGGGTTGATTGGATGCAGCGGCTCAAAAGATTGGAGCGGCTGCTTTTCCCTACAGTCACATCATAGTCTTTTATGCAGTTCGTTGTGTCGCCCGGCAGGCGACATTTTCATCAAAATGAGAGCGCTCGGGACAGCATTGCCTGCCAGATGGTTGGCGCAGCCTGAAGCATTCTCCCTCATACGCCGAGTAGCGGCTGGTCAAAGGCGAAGAGGGCTTCGTTGATTTCAAACACATTGTAAATTCCCTTACGGATAAAATATTCTATGATAATATCGAAGGAATTGGAGCGGGACAGGGCAAATCCCGCTTTTCGCAGCATTTCTTCTGTTTCGGAAAGAGAAAGTTCCAGAGCGATAGCAAAAGCCAGAACCGTGGGTTTGGAAGGTTTATAGAGCCTGTCACTGCGTATTTTGGAGAAGAGCTTTCGGTCAATATTGGCTTTTTTATAGCATTGGGCATCCGTTATGCCGCGTTCATCAATGAGGCGCAGCAGCATTTCCGAGAAACTTTCATCAATCTGGCTGAGGGCTTCCTCCAGGGAGCCAGCCTGGGGAGAATGCGCCGCGGGCTTTGCTTCCGGCGAAGGAGAGCTGGGCGGAAGCGGAGAAGCCGGGCGCAGAACGGGCGGAATCTTCGGAAGAGACATCTCACACAACTCTGCGGGCGTGGGCGCAGGCCGATCCAGTTCAAAGCGGCGGAGTTCTCTGCGCCGCCTGTCTTCAGCTTCAGAAGCCTGTACATAACGATCATCAATATACTCCCTGATATCAGAAAACAGTTTCTCACCGATGGTATAGGATTGGCGGTCAAAGACAACCAGGTAGACGGTCATGTCATCCTGAGAAGAAGCATCGGCTTTTAGCAGAAAGGCGCTGATAGAATCCACAGCCACACGCAGGGCCTGATCCTTTGGATAGCCATAGATACCGGATGAAATCAGGGGAAAGGCTACGCTCTTACAGCTGTATTTCTGGGCGAGAGACAGAGAGGAACGATAGCAGGAAGCGAGCAGTTCCTTTTCGCCCGAATGGCCGCCCCTCCAGCGGGGACCCACCGCGTGAATCACATAGCGGCAAGGAAGTCTGCCCGCTCCGGTTATCCTCGCTTCTCCCGTGGGACAGCCGCCTAACGCGCGGCATTCAGCCAGCAGGGCATCCCCTGCGGCGCGGTGGATACAGCCGTCCACCCCGCCGCCTCCCAGAAGAGAAGAATTGGCGGCGTTGACGATTGCATCGACGTTCATCTTTGTGATATCGTTTCTGACAATGAAGAGTGGCATCAGGATTCCTCCTTTGAAACAGGCAGGTTTGGAAACGCTGCATGTTTGGAAATATCTTTTCTCCTATTATCATAATCAAGCAGATTCTCTTGGATCTCCAGCATAACATAGGCATTCTTTTATTTCAATTTGGAACCATACCCTTTGAGTCTCGAAATGTTACCACTCAGCCCTCCGGGCTCTGACTCCCTTTCTGCCAACGTGTTCCTTCACCCTTGATGCTGCAGCGGGCATGCTGTTTGCCGGGACACGCTGCAGCATCAAGGGCGGAGGAACACGTTGGCAGAAAGGGAGTCAGAGCCCGGAGGGCTGAGTGATAACCTCGAAATTGTATTTTTCCACATTTTTTAGAGAAGTACAAATATAGTTGTGAAAAGGAATATAAAATACGAAAAAACAATCAAAAACAATTGTTTAATACGATGCTCAGTGATATACTGACCCTATGGGAAACCAGAGCACATATAGGCGGCCTGCCCTCCAGCTTCAGATAAAACGGAGGGATAAACCCTCCGGAATCCAAAGAGGAAGGAGGGGATAAATCATGGTTACATATGCTGACTTAATACAGTTTTGTATACTCATGATCACTCTAGTAGGATTGTGCTATACGATCTTCGGGGAAAAGAAATAGCCGCCAACTAGCCCAATAGTTGACGGCTGGCCTCGTTTGAGGCTAAAAGATTAACTATACAAGGGCGGGCCATGTGTCTCTGGCTTTCCCTTTCTTTACTCTAACTATAGCATATTCAGCAGTCGGATGCAATTATTATCCCAAACAAGTATTTTTTAATATTTGCCAGTTTTTGAAATGACTTCTCGTTCATTCGGAGTTTAAGCAGTTATTTTTTCCCATTATGGCAATGTAATCATTAAAGATAAATTCTTTTTTTAATTTGCAACTTTCCATCCCCCATTTTTGTCTATAATATAAAAGGTTCCATACAGCAGCCCTTCCCGCTGGGTTGGAAGAACTGCAGTGGAATCTTTGAAGAAGTAAGATACCGCCGCCTATTATAAAAGGCGCGCTGAACCAGAGGGGCGGCTTGAGGAAAGGTAAGATGCATTATGAAACAGGAAACGTATGAGAGCCTGGTCAATTATATCTTGGAAAATCAGGATCGATTCTATCGTTTGGCATACAGCTATGCGGGCAATCGGGAAGACGCGATGGACATTGTTCAGAATGCCGTCTGCAAGGCCCTGGGAAATTATGGGGCGCTGCGGGAGGCAGGTGCGATGAAAACCTGGTTTTACCGCATCCTGGTCAACGAGAGCATTTCTCTGATCAAGAAATACCGCCTGGAAAGTCCTGCCGGAGAAGATGCGCATGTGGAATCGCCTTATTACGAAAAGGGATATGAGACCGGAGAAGATCTTTACGATCAGATCAATCAACTTCCGGAAGATGCGCAGAAGATCATAAAGCTTCGCTTTTATGAAGAACTGTCCTTAAAGGAGATCGCGCAAATCACCGGAATGAACCTGAATACAGTAAAAGCAAAGCTGTATCGGGGACTGAAACTGTTGAAGGAAGAACTTCAGGAGGCGGAATGATGAGTAGAATGGAAGAGGCGAAAAGGCGATATGATGAGATTCAGGTTCCGGAGGAACTGCATGAAAGGCTGGAGAAACTGATAGCAGATTCGGCCCCGGAACGTGTGAAGGAGGCGGCTGCCGACGGTAAAAGAGGAAACGTCGTTTGGATGAAGGGATGTGCCTGGGCAGCGGCGGCTGTGGTAGCCCTCTTTACGCTGGCGCTCAATACCAATACGGCATTTGCCCAGGAAATGGGAGAGATTCCGGTGCTTGGCGCTGTGGCAAGGGTTTTGACTTTCCGCTCCTATGTAAAGGAAGATGCGGATATGGGCATTGCGGTGGAAATCCCCGCGATTGAAACCATTGAAGAGGATACCGGGCTGGCAGAAGAAGTGAATCAGGAAATTCTGGAACGGTGTGAAGCATATGCGCAGGCGGCCATACAGCGGGCAGAGGAGTATAAGAAAGCGTTTCTGGAAACAGGCGGAACACAGGAAGAGTGGGAAGCCCACAATATTCAGATTCGTGTCTGGTATGAGATTAAATCTCAGACGGAAGATTATCTGTCCTTTACGGTGTCAGGTACGGAGAACTGGACTTCCGCTTACAGCGAGACCTATTATTATAATCTCGACCTGAAAGAAGGAAAGCGAATCAGCCTTCAGGATGTGCTGGGAGAGGATTATATTGCGATCGCTGATGCTTCTATCCGGGAACAGATGGCACAGATGGAAAAAGAGGAAGGGATTGCCTTCTTTTCACAGGAGGAAGGCGGATTTTCTGGAATTACAGAGGAAACGAATTTCTATATGAATGAAAAAGGGAATCCGGTGATTGTTTTTGATAAATATGAGATCGCGCCCGGTTCTGCCGGGGAGATCGAGTTTGAAATTCCCAAAATGGGCTGATGTTCTTCCGGCCTTCGGGCCGGAAGATGTAGCAAATAGGAGGCGTGCGTTATTGTACGCGTGCTTCCTGATTTTAAAGCCGCTTATGCGGACAGAATGAATGATAAATGCCGCTGGAAGAAAGTACGACGTTTCAGTCTTCCTGAATGGATATGCACAAGCGGCGGAAGGAGAGGAATATGAAAAAAGCAAAAGGAATATTGATGGCAGGACTGATGAGTTTGGCGCTCGCGGCGTGCGGACAGGAAGCACAACCGGAGGATATGACGACAGAAACCATATCCACGCAGGCGTCGGAAGAAGCTTCTGTTTCACAGGCGGAAACAGAAAGCGTGCCCGTATCGCAGGAAGCGGCGGAGACCGAACCTGCGCAGAGTGAGGCTGCGACGCAGGACGATACCGTTGCACAGGATACCACTGCCCAGGAAGCGACAGAAGGTACTTCTCAAGCGGCAGAAGAAACGGCTGCCGGACAGGAAGCAGGGTATGAAGATAACTTTGCGGTGGATGCTGCAGCGGCAGCCGCGTATGGAAAACAGATCAAAGATGCGGTTGCAAATCGGGATCTGGAAGCTCTGGCAGATTTGACATCATTTCCTGTATATATTGGATTGGATGGAGGAATGACTGTCAATTCCAAGGAAGAGTTCCTGGAGCTTGGCGCGGAGCGCATTTTTACCCCGGAGCTGATAGAATCGGTAGGAGGGGCAGATGAAAATAACCTTCCTCCCAGCATGGCCGGATTCGTTCTGTCCACAGGGGATGGACCGAACATTATTTTCAGCGTTGTGGATGGAAAACTGGCCGTACAGGGCATAAATTATTAAGTGCCGTTTATCGCTGAGAAAACGAGCGCATTTTCCTATGATTGATACAGCCGTTTCTGGTATTGTTTGGGCGAAAGCCCCACATCCTGGGAAAAGGTGCGGGAAAAATGAGAATAATTGCGGAAGCCTGCCATATAGCAGACATCCTGCGGGGAGTGACCCTGGCGCAGCAGCTGTTGTGCCAGGGCGATTCGTTTGGCGATAATATATTGCTGTATGGAGACGCCCATCACCTGGCGGAAGCAGCGGCTGATATAGGTCCCGTTGTGATGGAGATATTCAGCTATAGCGGGCAGGGACAGTTCCTCCGTCAGATGCTCTTCTACATAGGAAAAGGCATCCGCCACCAACCGGGGCATAATGCCGGAATATTCCGGCAGGCGCTGGGAAGGGGCTAAGCAGTTCAACAGCAGCAGGATTTGACGCAGCAGAATGTCCGCCAACACGTCATCTCCATAATGGCGGAAAGACAGCGCATCCTGGAGAGAGGCCGACAGGGAAGCGAAGCGGGAAAGTTCTTCCTGCGTAAGATGCAGATAGTTCAGCTTTTGGGAAGAGAGATAGAAACAGGCGGATAGATCCGTCCTGGCTGTGGATAAAGACTTCAGAAGATCATCCCTGATGTTGATAACAATGCGGTCATACAATTCGGGACTGAGCACTTCACCGCGATGAAAACCATAGGGAGGTATGCAGACCACATCTCCCCGTTTCAGACGTTTTCCGTCATTTTCCGTATAGAAGTCCACTTCTCCTTCCAGCAGCACAAAAATTTCACAGCCATCATGGCAGTGAAACAGGAAGGAACCGTCCGCGTCCTTTGTTGTTTTGCATTCGCAGATCAGATCTTCCTGCAGTATCAGCAGCTTTTTCTGAATTTCCCGCGTCCCGGGAACTCCCGCTTTTTCACGGGGCTGTGAATAAGCGTTCTCTTCCGGATATTTTTGGTTCTGGCCGTTCTTTTTTTTATTCATTGTTCTATCGCTCTCTTTTCCCATTTGTCTGCCTTCTAAATCAATCCGCAGCTTAAATCTAAGACTACTATAGCAAAGACCAACGTCCGGTTCAACAGGAGAACTGCCGGCAATGAAGGCTCCCCTCTGCATGCACCCGCCCTTCCCATCCGGCCCTGTC
>ERZ826396.421-NODE-421-length-62142-cov-5.370496_pt1 | contig 62142 bp, 50 predicted proteins | sample MGYA00519926_ERZ826396 | MGnify/ENA primary metagenome ERZ826396 (study PRJEB31778, sample SAMEA3449230) | human gut metagenome | biome: human gut; feature: human-associated habitat; material: faeces | place: United Kingdom | collected 2010/2012 ... | reverse complement strand
ATTTTGAGCTGATCGCGCCCGGCGAAATTAACTACAAATCCGTGAAAGCCAACATTGAGCGCCTGAAAAAATAACCGCTTTTGATTATAAGACGAAACCACCACTCCACTCACGGGCGGTGGTTTTTTCATGCCCAAATTCAATAGCACAAGGTCCGCCCTTCGGGGCGGGCCTTTTGTTATACAAAAATTGCCCCTGCCTGCCGGGCTTAAAATGCAGGATAGGCCGTGCGCGGAGTGGCCGCGCGTTTACAAGTAAAATCTGGCTGAAAAGGAGAATGAAATGGAACTGACTGAATTGTTTGGCGGCGAGGCGCTGACTTACGACCAATTTGCGCAGCGCTGTACCGAACACAAGGCGAAGTTTGCCGACCTGTCCGGCGGCGCGTATGTGGGCAAGGAGAAGTACGACACGCTTGCCGCGGAGCGCGACGGGCTGAAAACGCGCCTTTCCGAGGCCAACGCCAAGCTGGAGGGCTACGACCCGCAGTGGAAGGAAAAGGCCGCGCAGGCGCAGGCCGACGCAGACGCCAAAATTGCGGGGATGCGGTTTGACGCCGCGCTTTCGTCCGCGCTGCGTGACGCGAAGGTGAAGAACCCGGCCACGCTGACAGGCTTGCTGGACCGGGATGCGCTCAAACTGGCGGACGGAAAGATCCTCGGGCTGGCCGAGCAGCTGGAAAGCATCAAAAAGGACAATGGATTCCTGTTTGAATCCGACGAAAAGCCGCCGCGCATCGTGGCAGGCGCGCCCGGCGCAAAGGACGTTGCCACAATGAACCAAAAAGCGAACGAAGCATTGAGAAGCTGCTTCGGGAAGGAGTAATTCTATGAATATCATCAACCGTCAGGCCGCGGAGGCGCTGATCCACGACCAGGTCGTTTCCACCATTTTTCAGGATGCGCCGAAGTCGTCCGTTTTCATGCAGCTGGCGCGCAAGCTGCCCAATATGACGAGCAAACAGACGCGCATCCCCGTGCTGGACCTGCTGCCCATGGCGTACTGGGTAAACGGCGACACTGGATACAAGCAGACGAGCCGACAGGCGTGGGAGAATGTGTATCTTACCGCGGCGGAGCTGGCCGTTATCGTGCCCATCCCCGAGGCCGTGCTGGACGACGCGGACTACGATATCATGGGCGAGGTGACGCCCCGTGTGAACGAGGCCATTGGCCAGCGGGTGGATTCCGCCGCGCTGTTCGGCGTGAACCGGCCGTCTGAGTGGCAGAGCGACATCGTCACGCTGGCGCGCCAGGCCGGCAACAACGTGGCTTGTTCCGGCGGAACGCTGACGTATCCTTTGCTGATGGAGGACGGCGGGCTGCTGTCCAAGGTGGAGGAGGGCGGCTTTGCCGTGAACGGCATCGTTGCAGCTGTCAAGACAAAGGCGAAGCTGCGCGGCATCAAGGACAGCAACGGGCAGCCGCTGTTTGTTTCCAACATGCAGGGAGCAACGCCCTACGGCCTGGACGGCGCGCCGATGTACTTCCCCACCAACGGCTGCTTCGACACAAGCATTGCGCAGATGATCGCGGGCGATTTTTCGCAGGCCGTATACGCCATCCGGCAGGATGTGACCGTGAAGATCCTGGACCAGGCAACGATCGTTGACCCGTCCACCAAGGAGATCGTATATTCTCTGGCACAGCAGGACATGATCGCGCTGCGCGTGGTGTTCCGCATGGGCTGGGCGCTGCCGAACCCCGCCACCCGCATGAACGGCGACCGCGCAATGGTCCCGTTCGCCTATCTGGAGCCCGCAACGGCGGCCACCACGCAGACCGTTACCTTTACCGTGAAGGACGGCACGGGTGAATCGGCCAAGGCGGTGGAAGGGGCCGTTGTGAACGTGAACGGCGCGCGCAAGAAGACCACGAGCGCGGGCACTGCGGCATTCAACCTGCGTGAAGGCAGCTGGCCCTACACGGTGAAGAAGGACGGCCATGTGCCCAGCGCCGGGACGGCCACTGTTGCAAGCGCGGCTGTTGCCGTGGCCGTAGCGCTGCCGGAAGCGTAAGAAAGGGGCGTCCGCCATGGTTTACGATTTTTATGTGACCGAGTACCACGGGAACAGTATTCCGCAGGAGGAATTTCCCGCCGCGCAGGCCCGGGCCGCGGACCGTCTGGCACATTTCAAACGCCTGTGGACGGTGACCGGCAGCGCGCAGGACGAGGCCATGGCCGTATGCGCCATGGCGGACGCCCTTTATTTTTACGACTGCGCCGCAAACGGGATGCTGGTGCAGAGCGCAAAGGTGGGAAGTGTGAGCAGCACGGCGCATGCCGGAGGCGCGGCGGACGTTTCGGCCGCTGCACAGGAAGCGGAGCTGCTGCGCTGCGCGCGCACCTATCTTTCCATTTACCGGGGGGTGGGCTGATGCCGCGAGTGCTGCCGAAAACCTGCCCGCTGGACTATTCCCTGTGCAGCCAGACGGTAACTGTGTACCATCAGGACGCTGCAAAGCGCATTTTTCGTACGGTGGTCCGCAGCGCGCACCTGGAGTTTCGGAAGAACCACACGCTGGACAAGACCGGCAGCAAGGAGGCAAACGCGTTTCTGCTGGTGGTTCCGGAGCAAAGCTGTGCGTTCGTGCCGCCCGGCGAATACACGGGCGCGGAAGGCACCTTTACGCTGGCCCCGCTGGACAAGGTGCAGCTTGGCGAGGGCCCGGAGCTGCCGGACGCCGCCGCATGGGCCGCGCACATTCCCGCCCGTGTGGACGGGCTGGCCGTGATCCGGTATGTGGACCCGCGGTTCTGGCACGGCGCGCGCTGCCATGTGGAGGCGGGCGGATAATGGATGTAAAAATATCGCTGAACAGCCCCGCGCGTATCCTGCGCGACCACGGGCTGAACAAAAACGGAGACGCGCAGCGCTTCCACACCGCGAATGTACTGCGCCGCATCCAGAAATACATGCCGTACCGCTCGGGCGCGACCATCAAGCTGACCGTTGCGCAGACGGACGTGAATGTTCCCGTGATCGTGACGCACGCCCCCTATGCACAAAGGCTGTTTGAGGGCGTCGCGCCCAGCGGGCGTCCTCTGCGGTACACCAAAACCAAGAATCCTTTGGCGGGCCCGCGCTGGGACCGGGCCGTAAACGCTGCGGAGGGGGACGCCATGGCCGCCGACCTGCAGCGGTACCTGAAACGGAAAGGCGGATGAAGCATGGCGGAAAAACAGACAGACCTTGCGCGCGTGCGCGCGTGGATCGCCACGTTCCCGGGATACGACATTCTTGGGGCGTTTCACTGCGACTACACCGACCAGGTGCCGTCAAACGGAGGCGTATTCCCCTCCGGCCTTGTGGAGGTGAGCCGCACGGAGGATATTCTGGGGAACGTCACCGTGGTGAACCAATACAATTTCGGCCTGTACTATGTGTTTGAAAAGACGCCCGGCGACGATGCGGGCGCGACCGTGAACGCGGACTGGGTGATGGAATTTCAGCGCTGGGCGCAGGAGCAGAGCGTGCGCGGGCTTGCGCCGCGCTTCGGCAACAGCGGCGCACGGGAGATGATCCGCGCGCAGAACGGCGTGCTGTACGGCGCGCAGGACGAGGGCACGGCCACCTACATGGTGACGCTGTCCATTCAATTTTCAAATTTTTACGAGGTGATATAGATGCCAAGGATCGAGCGAAAATACATGGCGCATTATCTGGACGCCGCCAAGCCTTCGGCTGTGCCCGGCACGCCGAGCTATGTGCGGCTGGGCAAGGATTTGGAGGAATATTCCCCCGAGATGAGCGCAGAGGTGGAAAAAAGCAAAAACATCTGCGGCGAGACGAGCGTGCTGCTTTCCGGCTACGAGAAAAGCGGCAGTGTGGAGCCGTATTATGCGGAAAAGGGCGACCCGCTGTTTGAGCGCCTGCAGGAAATCGTGGACGGCATGCTGGTGCTGGACGACTGCCGCAGCACGCTGGTGGACGTTCATCTGTGGGAGGAGGCCACGGAGGGGGCCTACCCTGCCGTGCGCTGGGACGTGGTGATCGAGGTATCGAGCCACGGCGGCGACACGACCGGATACCAGATCCCCTTTACGCTCCACTACACCGGCGCGCGCGCCGCGGGCACGTTTGACCCGTCCACGAAAACCTTTACGGAGGCTTCCGCGTAAACAGGCGGCAGCGCCCCGCCGGACATTTTCCCGGCGGGGGACTGCTGCCGAAGCTGCAATTCACAGGAGGGATAAGCATGGAAAAGCTCAGTTTTGACACCGGTATACGGGAATACGATGTGAACGGGAACGGCGTGCTGCGGTTCAACCCCAGCGACCCGAATGTATATGAACGCTTTTTCAACGCGGCGGACGAGATACAGAAGATCGAGCGGGAACTCGTTGCCGAGGCAAGCGCACCGGGCACGGACGGGACCGCACAGCAGGACGGCGCCGCCGCCATACGGCTGGCGGCCGAAGCCGACCGCCGTGTAAAGGCGCAGCTGAACGCCGTGTTCGGCGCGCAAAACGACTTCAACGCGCTGCTGGGCGGCGTGAACCTGATGGCCGTAGCGGAGAACGGAGAGCGCGTTGTGACCAACCTGTTCGCCGCCCTGACCCCCATCATTGAAAAAGGCGCGCGGCAGTGCGCACAGCACAGCGCCGACCGGGCGGTGGCGCAGGCTCGGGCAAACCGCGCGGCGCGCGGCGTGGCGAAATGAGCGGCTGGGACCTGCCCACGCGGGCTCAGATCGGCGGGCGGACCTATGACCTGAACACGGATTACCGCGATGTGCTGGATATCATCCGGCGCCTGCAGGCCCCCGGACAGCCGGAATTTGTGCGCTGGTATGAGGCGCTGGCCCTCTTTTATGAGGATTTCCCGGCCATGCCCGTCCGGGACCGCGCGCAGGCGATGGAACGGCTGTGCTGGTTCATCCGCTGCGGCCAGGAGGAGGACGGCGGGCACGCCCCCGCCCCGCTGCTGGATTGGGAGCAGGACCGCATGGCGATCGTCGCGGACGTAAACAAGGTGGCGGGCTGTGAAATACGCGCCTTGCCCTATCTGCACTGGTGGACTTTCATTGCGTGGTTCAACGGCATCGGCGAAGGGCAGCTCTCTACGCTGCTCGGCGTCCGGGACAAGCTGCGCAGAGGCAAAAAGCTGGAAAAATGGGAACAGGAATATTACCGGGCGAACAAAGCGCGCGTTGAGCTGAAACGCCGCTATTCCGCCGAAGAACTGGCCGAACAGGAACGGCTGAAAAAGATTTTGGGCGAGTGACCTTGCCAGGGCGCGGCATATGGCTTACAATGGAGAAAAAAGGAGTGTGAGAGGTATGTTTTGCCCGAATTGCGGTACGGATTGCAGAGAGGCCAGGTTCTGCCCGGAGTGCGGAACGGATCTGCGGGAGTGGAACGGGGCGGGCGGCGCGGCGCCTTCCGATGTTGGCGGCATAGCCGAATTTGCTGCCGCGTTCGACATTCCCATTGGAAGATATGACGGCACTTTCGGATATGTGGAGCTGCGTGAAGCAGAAATGCTCGTACATAAAAAGGTACTCTTTAAAACCATGGAGACCGCCATACCGTATACCGACATCGCGGCCGTTGCGTACCAGAAAGCGGAGGGATTGGGCTCCGGCTTTCTTTCCGTCCGCTCCAGGCAGGAACGCTTCGTCCCCCTGGCGGACGGCTCAAACGCGGCCGGTGATAAAACGGCTCTGGTTTTTGGAAGCCAGGCGAACGTGCCAATGTTTCAGGTCTATCAGTGCCTGCATGCTTTTGCGGAGAGAAACCGCATCGACTGCACGGCGGCGGACATACCGGACCAGATGGTTTCGTCCGGCGCCGAAACGCCGGCTCTTTCGGAGGGCGAGCCGGACGTGGACGCCTGCCCGGTGGACATGGGCGAGTATTTTGCGCGCTTCAACCCGAACAGAGTGGCGGCGGTCAAGGCGATCGTGCAGGAGACCGGCATGGATATGCGGCAGGCAAAAGAGCTTGTTGACCGGGAATTTGCGCACCGCCAGAAGACGCTGTACGCCGCACAGCCGGACGCCGCGATGCGCGATTTGAAACGGGCGCTGAACCCTAAAAAGGCGGAACGCGATGAGCGCAGGGCCGAGCTGGACAAACAGGGCGTTGTTTATTGCCCCAAATGCCTTTCCACCAGTATTTCTGCCAATCAGAAAGGCTTTGGCTTTGTGCGTGGAGCGCTGGGAGCCTCTGTCGGGCTTGATGTTGGAATGATTGCCGGCGGGATCGGTGCAAAAAAGGTGCGTTGCACCTGCTTGAAATGCGGTTATCAGTGGATAGCCGGGAAAAAGTAGCTTTACAGCTGTATAATAAAAGATTAAGGCACACCATTTGACTGGTGTGCCTTTTGTTTACTCATTTCCCTTTTGATAATCTGGTATTTTTGCCAATTCTTCCAAGCGTTCGATAGCTTTTTGTTGGCCTAGATCGTTGAGTTCATTAAAGGCCCGTGTGAGTTTTACACGCATCTCGTTATTCCCCAACGAAATATAGTATTGAGTAAACGCTTGTTTTTCTTCTTTTCCTTGCGTTCCATCTTCGGACTTATATATAATGCTCAATTCTTTTTCCGACAGTTGCTTTATCGAAGAAATATGATTGGCAACAACTTGATAATAAGTGTAGTTGTCAACACTACTCACTGCAATGTTAGATGCCATAAAATTATGCAGTTGCAAATTATATATAATAACGCTTTTGAACAGATCTAATAGTTCCAAATTGTCAAACGGGGGTTCGCCTATAAAAAAAGAAATTGGAAGTTTTAATTCGTCTGCCAACTTTCTCAAGATGTCTAGGCTGGGTTCACGCTGATCTAGTTCGTAGCGACTTAATGCGGCAATCGTAACGCCCAAATTTTCACTTACTTCTTTTAAGGATTTTCCTTGTAGCGAACGGCCTATTCGTATACGCTTTCCAACAGACATATATGCTCACCTCTTGATATCATTGTATCTTGATTTTCACCACAATGTCAAATATTTTCGCGAATCCTATTGACATATTTTCCAAAACGGATATAATAAAAACAAAATTCACCAAACTGGTGATTCGCAAAAGGAGGTGAACACGATGACAATCAGCCGGGACAAAGTAGAATTGTTGGCAACTGCCAAAGGCATGAACTCCACGCAACTCGCAGCGGCATCCGGAATATCGCGTCAAAACTTATCGACTGTCAAAACACGCGGCACATGCAATCCTTTGACAGTTGTGAAAATTGCCAATGCTCTTGGCGTGAACGCGTCCGAAATTTTGGCAAAGGAAAAAGAGTAACCGTGCTTTCTGAGGGCATACGGTTACTCTTCTACAACTACAAACCAAAAGGCTTGTTATATATATAATAACATTGTTCTCTTGGTTTTACAATCAAAAAAAAAGGAGAAAACAATGACGACGTCTATAAATCTAAACCAACTGGACGAACTCTGCTTTCGCCTGCAGTGCGGAACAAATGCCGTGAACGCAATCCATGAGGCGATGGAGAACGGTGCGTGTGCCGCAGATGCATGGCTTGACGCGCTTTTCGGCGCATGGATCCTCTTGAATGATATCCATAAAGATTTTCGCCAACTGATCGACGGCCCGGAGAAAGGAGAAACAACCCATGAATGAATTGCAGATTTTTAGCAATCCCGCTTTTGGAGAAATTCGGGTGACAGACCAAAACGGAGAACCGTGGTTCGTGGCGGCGGATGTGTGCCGGGCATTGGATGTTGACAAAACTCAAACGCGTCGGCTTGATGATGATGAAAAGGGTATGTGTTCAATACATACCCCCGGTGGACAACAGGAAGTTTCCATCATCAGCGAACCCGGCCTCTATGTTCTGGCGCTTGGCAGCCGCAAGCCGGAGGCAAAGGCGTTCAAACGCTGGGTAACGCATGAAGTCATCCCGTCCATCCGCCGCACAGGGGGCTACATTGCGGGCGCAGAAAGCATGACGCCGGAGGAACTGATGGCAAAGGCGCTGACGGTGGCGCAGAAAACCCTTGCCGACCGCGAAGCGCGGCTTTCGGTGCTGACCGTGGAGAATCAGATCATGCAGCCCAAAGCGGAATATTTTGACGAACTGGTTGACCGCAATTTACTTACCAACTTCCGAGAAACAGCGAAGCAGTTGAACGTACCGCCCAAAAAGTTTGTGCAATTTTTGTTGGACAAAAAGTATGTTTACCGGGATAAGCGCGGCAAGCTGATGCCCTATGAGGACAAAAATAAGGGCTTGTTTGAAGTGAAAGAGCAATTCAACGAAAAAACACAATGGGCGGGTACGCAGACACTGGTTACGCCAAAGGGACGCGAAACGTTCCGGCTGCTTTGTTTGCAAACCGCATAAAAAATAATTTTATAGTCAGCCTCGGCCCATACGGGCCGGGGTTTTCTTGTACCCATTTTCAGGAGGTGGCGCAATTTGGCCGATGGGAAAGTAACCATAAGCACCGCGCTGGACAACAGCGGACTTGAAAAGGGCCTGCGCCGTGTCGAGGGGCGGCTGGGCGGCCTGAAAAGCGTCGTCACAAAGCTGGGCGCCGCCATCGCGGCCGCGTTTGCCGTTGGGCGCGTCATTCAGTTCGGAAAAGAGAGCGTGGACGCCGCCCGCGAGCTTTCCGACGCGATGACCGGCCTGCAGAGCATAATGGACGGCCAGGGCCGCAGCTTCAGCCGGGCGCAGAAATTCATTGAGGCATACACGGCGGACGGCCTTGTACCGGCCACGAACGCCATCAACGCATACAAAAACCTTGCGCTGCGCGGGTATGGCGACAGCCAGATCCAGCAGGTGATGACGGCGCTGAAGGACAGCGCGGCGTTTGGACGGCAGGCAAGCTATTCCATGGGTGAGGCCGTGCAGAGCGCCACGGAGGGCCTGAAAAACGAAAACAGCATCCTTGTGGACAACGCGGGCGTTACGAAAAACGTTGCGAAAATGTGGGAGGAATACGCCGCGTCCATCGGCACGACGGCCAACAATCTGACACAGCAGCAGAAGATCCAGGCCGAGGTAAACGGCATCCTGGAAGAAAGCAGGTACCAGGCCGGTGACGCGGCAAAGGTGGCCGGGACATTTTCCGGCCAGCTGATGCAGCTTTCCTTTCACTTCAACAATCTGAAAGTAGCCGTCGGCAACGCGATCATCCCGGTGGCGCAGAAGGTGCTCCCCGTCATCAACACCATCATCGCGGCGCTGACGCGGCTTGCAAACGCGTTCGCCACGGTGATGGGCGCGATCTTCGGCAAGGCGGCCGTGCAGGGCAGCGCGCTCGCCCAGCAGAACGACGCTGTTGCCGGGAGCGCCGCCGCCGGAGCCGCCGCTGAGGAAAAGCTGGCCGGGAGCACCAAGGCCGCGGGAAAAGCGGCCAAAAACGCGCTCGGCTCGTTTGACGAACTGAACGTTTTACAGCAGGAGACCGCAAGCGCAGGCGGCGGCGCGTCAGGCGGTGCGGGAGGCGCCTCCGGCGCAAGTGCGCCGGTTTCCGCCGAGCTGCAGGTGGAGGATACCCTTTCGCCGCGGCTGCAGGCGATTGTGGACAAGGTGCAGGAGCTGCTTGCGCCGCTGCGGGACATAAACTTCGAGCCGCTTGCGGCGGCTTTCGCGCGGCTGAAGGAGGCCGCTGCGCCGCTGACGCAGACCCTTTTCGCAGGGCTGGAGTGGGCGTATCACAATCTTTTCGTACCGCTGGCGGCGTGGACGGCAGAGGACGTGCTGCCCGCGTTTCTGGACGTTCTTTCCGGCGCTCTGCGGGTGCTGAACAGCGTGCTTGCGGCGTTGGAGCCGCTGGGCACGTGGCTCTGGGAGAATTTTCTGCAGCCCATCGCGGAATGGACCGGCGGGCTTATTGTTTCGGCCCTGGAGGGGCTCGCCGCCGGATTGAACGGCGTTTCCGACTGGATCAATGAAAACCAGGGGCTGGTCCAGGGGATGACCCTGACGGCCGGCGCTTTCATGGCTGTTTGGGAAGCCGCCACGATCGGAAGCTGGCTCATCAATGCGGGCGGGCTTGTCGGCATACTGGGGCAGATCACTGCGGCTGTAAAGGCGGGGACGATTGCGAAAATAGCGGACAAGGCAGTCGATCTGCAGATTATTGCCCTGTACGCGGGAGATTTTGTCCGATCGGTCGCGGGTGCAGTGGCGTCTCTTGCCACTGGCACCGCAGCGTGGTTGGCGAATACGGCAGCAAAAGTGGCCTCGACAGCGGCTGAGTGGGCTCAAATCGCGGCAACTACTGCATGGAATGCAATTTGTGCGGTGGCAACCACGGTTACCACTGCATTTGGTGCGGCCGTCGCGTTCCTTACCTCCCCCATCGGGCTGGTGATCGTTGCGGTAACGGCCCTCATCGCCATCATTGTGCTGCTGGTGAAGAACTGGGACACGGTGAAAGAAATTGCCGGGAAGGTATGGGACGGCATCGTGAGCGTCTGGAACGGCGCGTGCGACTGGTTCAAACAAAAAGTTCTGGACCCGCTTACGGACGGTTTCAAGGGCACTGTGAACGGCATCATCGGATTCATAAACGGGCTGGTTCGCACGGTTGTGGACGCGGTGAACTTTATCACGAGCGCGATCAACTCGCTGAGCTTCGACGTGCCGGACTGGGTGCCTCTGATCGGTGGGAAGCATTTCGGGTTCAACATTCCTGCCGTCACGGCGCCGCAGATCCCGATGCTGGCGCAGGGCGCGGTGATTCCCGCGAATCGGGAGTTTCTGGCCGTTCTGGGCGACCAGACCAGCGGCACCAACATTGAAGCCCCGGCAAGCCTCATCAAGCAGATGGTGGAGGAAGCGCTGGCCGAGGCCGGAGCGTCCGGCGAGCAGGAAATTACGATAAACCTCACCACACTGCTGGATGGGGAGGTTCTATATAAAAACCAGGAGAGAGTGAAAGCGCGCAGAGGCCGCCGTGTGGTTGGCAACCCGGCGCTGCTGTGAGGAGGGAAAAGTTTTGGCATGGGTTGAAACAGCAAAGGGCATTGCGCTGCCGCCGCCGCTGCTTGGGAGCGGAAACATTTCCATTTCCACGCTGGTGGACGGCGGGCGCAACGGCAACGGAAATTTTATTGGACAGGTAGTAGGAGACGACAAACTGAAGCTGGAGATGAGTTTTCCTGCTTTATCTCCGGCTGAATTTATGGGGCTGCTGAAAATATTCGACCGAATGCGCGGCGGGAAGTTCATCAACACCTTTCGCGTGTTCGACCCCCGTGTGAATGATTTCGTATACATGGACATGTACGTGGGCGACCGGAGCGGTACGCCGTACCTGGTGAACCCTCAAACGATGCGCCCCTCATTCTGGCGGGATGTCAAGGCGAATCTGATCCAGGTGTAAAAGGAGGCGGAAGGATGTATCCAGTATCTGCGGCATACCGGCACGCGATGCGCCGGCAGGTGCGCGACCAGGGATATGTGCGGCTGCAGTTCGGCATTTTCGATGCCAGCGCGCCGGGGGACGCCGCGGTAACGGTACCGCCGGGCACATGGTACTCGGACGCTTCGGTGCTGGATGGCGGAGAAAGCCCGGTGCACGTGAGTTATGCAACCTTTGAGGGGGACCGCATGCGGCTGGACGGCACGCAGCGGCTGCTGCCGGAGAGCGGCGCGGAGCTTGCGGCGCAGGGCTTTGTGAGCGCGGCGCTGTGCGGCGCGGACGGCGTTTTTGCATCGCCTCCGGTGGTAAGCGTGGCATTTGGTACGGTGCATTCCATGGCAGGCCTGACGCTGGATTTTGGGGACTGCGTGCCCGCGCAGATCACGGTGCGGGCCTATACGGCCGGCGCGCTTGCGGACACATTCGTTGTAACGGACGCGCTGGAGCCGTATTACCGCGGTGAGTTCCTGCTGGAGGATGTGGACGCGCTTGAAATAAGCTTCGACAGGATGCGCATGCCGTACACCCGTGCGCGGCTGAACGAATTGCGGTATGGCGTGGGCTATACGTTCGGAAACGATGAGATCATCGAACTGGCCGAGAAGCACACGGCCTCGCCGCTTTCCCTATCGCTGCCCACGGCGTCGCTGTCCTTTACGCTGTACAATGAGGAAGGGCGCTTCTCTGTGGAGGGCGGCACGGCGCTGCAGCGTTTTCTTGCGGAGGGGCAGGACGTTGCGCTGTCCTACGGGCAGACGCTGGAGGACGGCCGTGTGGAGTGGGTGCCGACGCACCCGTGGTATCTGGACAGCTGGAAGGTGGACGGCATCCGCGCCTCTTTCACGGCCTTTGCGCTGTTTGAACGGATGGGAAAGACGACGTATGAAAAAAGCGTGTTTGGCGACGGCGGCAAAACGCCGTATGTCCAGGGACGGGAGGAGTTGGAGAAGGTACTGGCCGATGCGGGCGGGTACTCTTACCGTCTCGGCAAATCCGTGACGCGCTGGATGCTCCCGCTGCCTGTCGCAACACACGCCGAGGCGGTGCAGCTGCTCGCCAACAGCAACCTTGCAGCACTGAGCGAAGCAAGGGATGGCGCCATCGTGACGAAGGCGCCCGGAGCAGGGATCACGCTGGCGCCGCTGACCTTTTCCGCGCCCGCGCATTTGTCGGAGCAGGCGGCGTTTTCGAGCGACGCGCTGACAGGGGCGCCGGGCGCGGAATACGCCACGTTCGAGCAGGACTTCATGCGGCTGGACGGCACGCAGCGGATGATACCGGACAGCGGAGGCTATCTGCCGGGCGAATGGGTATGGGAGGACGTTGCCGATGCGTCCGGGGCGTTCCCGGATGGGAAAACGGCCGCGTTCGGATACATAGGACGGGATGCAAACAACATTGAAGAGACGGACAACTGTGCCGGCAGCGTGACGGTGACCTTTGGTCCCGGCCCGCTGCCGGAAAAAATATATGTGTATTCCCGCAGGGCGGGAGAAGCCTGGGCACAGCCGCAGAAATATACGCCATCAGCTCATACGGAAACGTTTGAGTTCCCGGCCGTGCCTGCGTGTTCCTGGCAGATAACGTTCGGAAAATGCGCGCCGAACCGGAGGGCGCGGCTGCTGACGTGGCGGCTCAACGGTGTGGATATGGGGGCTGAGGCATACGGCGACCCGAAATACGAGATGAAGCCGCTGCTGAAAGACATCACGGCATATGTCCCGCTGGTGTCCTATTTTTCAACGGTGGTCTCGGACGCGCAGCGCAGGGAGATCTATTCGGGAAAGCTGCCGTCGGACGGGCAGTGGAACCGCATCGAGCATGATCTGGCGATATCGCCGCAGCTGCGCACCGGTGATACCGGCGTAACGGCGGAGGCGAGGCACTACGGGTATGTGTCCTATGTGAAGTTTACCGCATCCACGGTGCATGACGTAGAGTTTTCCATCTGGAGCAACGGGTACAACCTGACGACACTGGAACGCAGGCTGGATGCGAATCCGCGCGGGGAAACGTTCGACTGGGAGAACCCGGTGCTCGTGCACTGGGTGGACGCAAACTGGCCCGGGTTTCTGAACCAGATCCGGGAATATTACGCGGCCCGGGTGGTGACAACGCTGGAGACACGCGGCGACCCGCAGTATGACGTGCTGGACGTGCTGCCGCTGGAGGATGGCACATGGGGCGTTGTTGAGAGCATCGAGACGCGCTTCAGCGGCGCGTTTCGCGGGACGATGACGATACGGAAGGAGCGTGGCGCGGATGGCCTGGACAGCGCCTAAAACGGATTGGAAAGTAACGTACGGCCCCGATGGAGAATATACGGGGGATTTCTTCAATGTGGAGGACTACGACCGCATCAAGCAAAATATCGAATACCTGCGGGAGTATGCGTATTTTCTGTATGGCGGTTTTACCATGCGGGGCATGGTGGCTGTAACGGTGGAGAGCTATGGATATGCCTCCACCATCGACGCACTGGACGCAAACCTGGAAGCCATTGCAGCGAATACATTCCGGCCGCCCGACATGATGCCTGTAAAGCAGTGGCGCGGCAACCAGCCGCCGCCTGGGGCCGACGACTGGAACCGCATCGAGAACACATGCCTGCTGCTTTTTGAGCAATTTGAACGGCAATTTGCGTGCCTGCCGAAGCTGGCATTTGAACTGAAAGGAAGTGCATTTTGATGGCGTTGAAAACGGATTACAAGGATTACATCCCGCCGTCCGGGGGCCGCAAGTATAAAATTACGGCCAATTCCGATGGCTCGTCATCCGTTGAAGATATTACCCAATATCAGCAGGTCGGCGATACCTGGGGCGCGGAGGATATCAACCAGGTGAATAAGCTGGTGAATGGTGCGGTGTATCCGAACCTCGGAACAAACACAAACTTTTCCAATCCAATAAATCAAAGAGGTGCAGCTTCTTATACGACTGCTACCGAAGCTCATATGTATTGTATTGATAGGTGGCGTATCTTAAAAAATACTACATATACCGTGGCTTCTTTTACTTTAACAGCCCCTAGTTATGCAGCACGTGCATGCGGTATGTGGCAATCAAATGAAATGGGAGCGCACCAACTGAGTATTGGTGACGATGTTACGGTATCGATATATGCCAACGGAAAGCTGCATACCCCGACAATGAAAGTGATTGACCGCGATTTGTATGATGCTTTTGCAAACGTCCCTGCCAGCTATGATTGCGACGACTTTGAAATCGTGCTTTGTACCTATGCGAAAGACAACACTATGTATAACCTTGGCATTTACCCGAAGAAGCCGCTCACTGTCAATTATATTAAGTGGGAAAAAGGCAGCATCGCCACGCCTTATGTGCCGAAGGGCTACGGCGCAGAGCTGGCGGAATGTTTGCGGTATTTTCAACGTGTTCATGCGGACTGGAGAATCTATCCTACATTGAAAGATATGCTCTATCGTTTTTCTCAGTCTACACTACAAGTTATGCGAATTAAGCCAACAATTTCGGCTCATGGTACGCCATATACTTTTGGTTGCACAATTAACGCCTTAGATTCCCAGCCAATGGCCTTTACAGTAGAAACAAAAATAACTGAGCAAGGGCAAAATTCGGCCGCAGCGTCGATGTTAGGTTATTTTGATTTGTCTGCGGACCTATAGAGGAGGGAAAACAATGGATGAAAAGTATACAGTATATGTGCGAGCAGATGAAACGGGACGAATTGTAGAGGTAAACAGCATCGCGTTTATGGCTGACACGGCGGGCTGGACGGCTATTGATGAAGGGTATGGCGACAAATACCACCACGCGCAAGGGAACTATTTCCCGCTACCATTGTTCGGGCCGGATGGCTGCGCGAACTACAAGCTGGCAGACGGCGCACCCGTAGAGCGCACAGATGCGGAGAAAGCGGCAGAGATCGCCGCGCGGCCCGCGCCGGAGCCGACGCCGCTTGACCGGGTGGAGGCGCAGGTTACGTACACGGCTATGATGACAGACACGATGCTGGAGGTGTAACCAATGTTTGAGAGTATCAAAAAGTGGTGCGCCATGGGCCTGTGGAGCGCCGCGCAGGTGCGGCAGGCCGTCCTTAAAGGAGTTATCACGGAGGCACAGTACAAAGAAATCACCGGGGAGGCGGAAAGCGCATGATGATTTTCAAGGGGCGCAACCGTGTGACCTCCGGCTTTCGACTGGCAGCTCGCCCGAGCCACAACGGCATTGACATTGTAGGTGACGACGATAAAACAGTGCACGCTGTCGCGGGCGGCACGGTGGGCTTTGCGGGTGCCGTGTCCAAAAGCGCGGGTGGCCTGACGTGGCAGTGGGGCTATTATGTGCGCATTGACGGAAATGATGGGCGCAAGTATTACTACTGCCATTTGGCGGCGGGCAGCCTGCGTGTACGGGCCGGGCAGCGGGTACAGGCTGGCACGGCGCTTGGCACGATGGGAAACACCGGGTACAGCTTCGGCGCGCACACGCATTTTGAAGTACGCAACGCCTATGGCACCCCAGTAGACCCGGCAAGTTATGCAGGCGTGCGGAATGCGGTTGGTACTTATGCAGATACAACGGACAAGGAGGACAGCGACATGAAGTTTCTGGAAGTGACGAGCGGCAAATGTGAGGTGTTCACCGCGCCCGATGTGAATGCGGTGGACAAGCACTATAACGGCGGAAAGCTGACCGAGGGCGTGTGCTACCCGGTGCAGGCCGAGGTGGGCAGCTCCGGCGGGTACAGCTGGGTTCGCATCTTCGTGGCGGGAGTGCAGCGTTACGCCGCCGTGCTGGCCGACCGCTGCCAGCTTGTGACGCTTTCCCCGGGCGACGCCTTCGCGGCCTGCGTGGCGCAAGGAGGCTCGGGCGACGGCGCAGAGGAGCTTAAAGCGCAGCTTGAAGCGGCGAACGCCCGCGCGGATGCCGAGGCCCGCCGCGCGGAGGAAGCGGACAAGCGTGCAGCAGAAGAAACGCAGCGCGCCGACCGGGCGCAGGCCGGGGAAGCGAAGGCAAACGAGCAGGCGGGCGAATATTTGCGACGAATTGAATCGGCCAAAGCCGCGCTGGGAGGTGCAGTATGATGGAGACGCTGAACAAAATCAAGCTGGCTGTGGTGGGTATTGCCGGAGCGATTACGGCTGTATTTGGATGGATGGGCTGGCTGGTGATCGGCTTTGCAGCCTGCATGCTGCTGGACTGGATTACCGGGAGCGCAGCAGGCAGCAAAAAGGACGGCTGGTCCAGCGCCACTGCCCGCGCCGGGCTATGGCATAAAGGCGGCATGCTTGTCGTGGTTGTGGTGGCCGCAGCGCTGGATGGCCTACTGGGAATCATCATCAACAATATCACAGCAATCAAGCTGCCGTTTGAATATTCGGTGCTTGTGTGCCCGCTGGTGTTGTGCTGGTACATCGTAACGGAGCTGGGGAGCATCTGCGAAAATGCGGCGGCTCTGGGCGCGCCTCTGCCAGGATTTTTGAAAAAAATCCTCGCTGTGGTGAAGAACAGCACGGAGGACGTGGGAGAAAGCCTGACGGGCGGAAAAACGGAATAAATACAACACAGGCCCGCCCGACATGATGCGGGCGGGCCGTTTTGGAAAGGAGTTAAAAGACACTTATGGGAAATTCAACGGTTGGGCCAAATGTTACGAATTGGTGGGAAAAACAAAAAGAAAAACTGTTTCCTGCTAACCCTTTGAATCGAAAACCGGCATGGGAACTCACTCCAACAAAAAACGATGTATTGGATTTTCAGAGAGCGCAACTTGCTGATAAGTACGGCGGCGATTTTTCTTCATGGACGCCAGAAGGCGCTTTTGCATATAGTTACGGCCAAAAAACAGGAAATAAACAAAATACTGATCCCGGTGGCGGTGGAAGTGGTTCCTCATCTTCTGCGGCAAATTATTACGCCGCCATGCTTGCCCAGGTGCAGGCGGCACAGGATGCGGCAGCACGGCGTGCGGAAGAATTGGCGCGGCAAAAACAGGAGGCCGCACAAGCTGCCTATGACAAAAACATGGGATACCTGAACGAGGCATATGCGAACCGCAACAATTTGCTGCAGCAGAACTACAACGATGCTTTGGCACAGCTGCAGGCCAGTTATGACAGCGGAGCGCGCGGGGTGAACCAGAACGCCGACAGCGCCCAGCAGCAGGCGTATATCAACTATATGATGAGCAAGCGTGACCTTCCCCAGGCGCTGGCGGCGCAGGGGCTGACGGGGGGCATGTCGGAAAGCGCGCTGGCGGGCATGTACAATTCCTACGGAAACAACCGAAACACGATTGACCGCGGGCGCAACGAAAGCCTTGCAACGCTGTTGGACACACTGAACAGCAATAAATCCGCTGCGCTGCAAAACTATAACAACCAGCTTTCTGCGGATGACCAGCAGAAGATGGCGTATCAATTGCAGCTGGAGCAGGCGCTTGCAAACCAAAGTGCGGAAATTCTGCAAAATAAATATGACACATTGCAAAATTTGGACAATACCTACACGCAGCAGATGCTTGCTTTACAGCAGGCACAGGCCGAGGCCGCAGCAAAGGCGGCAAGCCGCAGCTATTCGTCCGGTGGCGGGAATAGCAGTGTAAGCACGTCGCAAGGCGATATTTCTAACAGTGGCCGGGCGTGGATGTACAAAATGGACCAAAACAGAAAGAATAACAAGTTTACACAGCAGATGTCAGAAGAAGATCAAAAAGCCGAGATCCAATATGCGATTTCTTCTGCGTATCAGCAGGGCATGCTTTCCCGTGCCGATGCAGAACGGATCGCGGCGATATACGGCCTTTAAATAAGGAGTAGTAATATGGCTAAAAGAAACCCGCAATACGATTGGTTGGACGCGCCACTGAAAAATACATGGGAACTTGAGAATACAGCCAAGAAAAAGTTGTACGATGCTAATATTTTTCAACAGCTCTATCCAAATCCAGCTCCAACTGCCGCACCGCAGAGGCCGAAAACCGGTGGCTTGGACACTGGAAGCGGTTGGAAAGGTTTTGGGGTAAATAATCCGGATAAAACGGATTGGAAAGAAAACGCTCCTGCAAATCTTGTGGAACTTACCACCGCGCAGCCGTCTCAACCGCAACCCATAACGCATCAAGCATCACAAACAGCCCCTGTGGATTTGAGCAAAATGACCGAAGCTGAAAAAATTGCTTACGCAAACGATTTGCTTACGCAGCTCAATTGGCAAGCTACGCCGGACGTACAGCAAAAAAATGCGTCCGTGCAAGGTGCCGGTGGAAGTTTTTCAAGAACAGGTGCGGGACGCAACGACGCCCGTTTGCTTGGTGAAAAATCACCATCGGCAAGTCTTTTAGACAAAGCAGGAGAGTTTGCTACAAAAACACTTTATGATCTTTCGGAAGGTGTGGCAAACGTTCTGGATTTTTTGACTGACCCGCAAAAAGTAAACAATCTTCTGTACAGCGATTTTGTGAAAGATAATGTAATGGCAGGGCTTTCCGGATTTAACCGCAGCGTCGCACAAACGGCCGATTTTATTCTTCCTGACGTTATTACAGTCAAGCCGGTACAGGATGTGTTGAATTTTTATAAAAATGACGGTTCTGGCTACGAGGCACGTGCCGCTGCGACCAATCAGGAGCTTGAGATGGAGACCCCAGGCTCACTGTTCCAATCTGCGGTTCAAGCATTGCCCAATGCTGTGCTTACATTGATGAGCGGCGGCGCGAGTGACGCTGCGCAGCTTGGCGGAGCATCTGGTTCCACGGTATCGAACGTGATACAGGAAGCAATGAAAAACCCTTCATTCTGGTCAAGCTTTATGCGGACGGCAGGGGCATCCTATGAAGATGCAAAAGCATCAGGCGCAAACGAACTTGCCGCTACGGTATACGGCATTACAAACGGCCTGGTCTCTTCCGGCATTGAGGTAGGCGGCGGTGTCGAGGGCATGATGGACAAGAACGGCATTGGCGGCGTTCTGCAAACTATGTATGAGGAAGGCAGCGAGGAAGTAAAGCAAAACGTGATTGCAAATCTGCTGGCGAAGATTCTGTACAATCAGGATGCAGAGTATTTTTCCATGACAGACGAAAACGCCGTGTTTAACCCGGAACGGGAAATAAAGGCTTTCGGCGGCGGTGCGGCCATAGGCGGACTATTCGGCGGCGGAAACATGATACTTAATAGCACGCGTCCGACCTATGATATTTCACAGATATATCAGTACAATGCTGATAGCGAAACGGGAAACGCCGCACAGCCGATTGCAACAGGCACAGAAGCGTCCGTTCCGTCCATGGCAGACATGTTTCCTTTGAGCAACAAAACGCCCGTACAGAGCGAAACGGACGCGCTGGTGAATGCGTTCTACAATAATACACTTACCAACGCACAGATCGAGACTTTGAAGCCCGGCGGCAAAAACAGAGCGGCCTTTGAAGCTGCGACCGGATTGACCTTGCCCGAGACGGCAAGCAAGACACGGGCGTTGCTGAAACTTGGCGCAGAAGAAAGCATTGACGGTACTTTGAAAACAGAATATAATGGGGTTAGTGGAGGTGTACAAAATGGAACTGACTTTGGAACAGGTATTGGTGGAGCTGAATCCGGCAGAGCGGGAAGTAGCAATCTCCGAGTACAATCGTGGGGTCAGCCCGCAGGAAATCAAAGAGTTTTTCGACAGCCTGTAAGCGATGGGACGGCATATAGCCGTGCTGGTGCGACTACTCAGGAATTGGTGGACAGCACCGCCGATCCTGAATATTTCAGTGCGCAGCTTAATAGGGCAATCAAAGAGAATAAAAACGGCCTCATGGTCAGCCCCAAAACCCCGCAGGAATTGGCTGACAGTGGGGCCATTACTTTTATGAGTAAGGATGGCATGTCGGGAGCCGCTGTTACCGCCGATGGAGATATTGAAGCAGTGTTTCGTATTCCGGGTGGTGACGGGAAAAGACTGTCTTATCAGATGGTCATCACGGCGGTGGACAATGGCGGTGTAAAGTTGGATTGTTACGGGGAAGCTCTGGTGAAAAACTATAGTAAGATGGGTTTTGAGCCTGTGGCGAAAGTGAAGTGGAATCCAGAATACGCACCAGATGGGTGGAACTATGGCCCTAAAGATGTGTATGTGATGAAGTTGCAAGACGGCTTGGACGCGGCACAGATTGAGGCAAAATTGGGGCTTAGTGAAACCGAGGGCGGTTTCCACATGTTCACTGATGAAGAACTTGCCGCCCTGCCTGAGATGGACTATGATGCGGCGCTGGCCTACCGTGACAGCCTGTTGGAACAGGGGGCAAAACCTGTGGCTGAACGCGTAGACGGTGCGGCATCCGCTATAAGCACAAAGGTTCAAGCTAATACTGGTACACGGGCGCAGAAAGCCCCGGAAATCCCGTCCGGTATGAAAGAGCGCGGTTTTGCCGAGAGCCTGCGGACCAAAAGCGACCTGCCCACCGAAGTGAAGCAGGAGTTCATAGACAACCCGGAATTGTACAAGTCGCTCTCCAATGAAACGACTGTGGCGCGCGCAGAAGAAATATTCGCACGCGGTGAAACAGAAGCAAGGAACGCTTTCAGCGATATGCTGAAAACCGCAGATCCGGCGGCGGTTCCGCTTGGCAAGATGATTGCTGATGACCTTATCGCCAAGGGAGACCGGGCCGGAGCGGTGAATGTTCTGCGGGATATGTCTGCTGCGCTTACCCGCAGCGGCCAGTTTTCGCAGGCGGCGGTGATCGCGCTGACAAAGGCGGACCCCATGACCGCGTTGCAGTATATCCAACGGCAGGTAGACACGATGAACGCCGCTGGTGCAAAGAAGTTTGGCAGGAAGTGGAACGACTTTGAACTGACGGATGCGGAGATAGACGCATTCAAGAACATTGACCCCGGCGACACGCAGGCGGTGGAAACCGCAATGGAGAATGTCGGCAAGCGTATCAGTAAGGAATATCCCGCTACGGTATATGAAAAGTTGCTGGAACTGCGCCGTATTGGGATGCTGTTGAATCCGCGCACAATGGTGCGAAATACATTGGCGAACGCTGCGATGATGCCTGTACAGGGAGCCTCCGGGAAAGTATCCGCGCTGATTCAGGACATCACTCATCGGATAAACCCTGATTTTACACCCACGCAGGCGCTGCATGTATCCAAGGAAAGCAAAACGCTGGCATCTCAGGTTGCCGACAATATGCGGAGTGTGCTTTCGGGTGATACAAAATATTATGAATTTCAGGGACAGGGTGCGGGCGCAAAAGGGCAAAACGCATTGAACGACCTGAACCAATACGCTCGGGACAAAACAATATTCAAGGGGGAAATTAAAAGCGATTGGCTTTCGCAGCTCGTAGACAAAACAGCATATGAGCTGAACAAAGTATCTCAAAAAACGGCGCAACAGGACTTGTTTTCCGGCATGACGAGCGAAAAGGGAATACTGGAAAATACACGGCAGCTTACTTATGGTTTGCTTGAGCTTGGCGACGCGGGTTTTGTGGACAAGTTTTTCAGAGACCGCCTTGCAAGCTACATTGAAGCACGTGGGATAAAAAGCGTGAACGACGTCCCCCCGGAGGCCATTACAACAGCGCTGGACGAAGCGATGAAGGCAACGTTTAAAGACGACAATGCGCTGACCGAAATGCTTTCATCTATAAAACGTGCAACAAACCGCGTGGGCGGGATGGGGAACTTTCTGCTTACGTTTACAAAAACCCCGGCCAACATTGCGATGCGCATCGCGGATTACAGCCCGGCGGGATTGGTTTCCTCCGCCGCAAAACACGTGAAAGGCCAGACGGATGCCGCGCAGTTCATTGACGACATTTCAAAGGGTCTTACCGGAACAGGGCTGATGGTGTTAGGCGCACAGCTTTTCAAAGCCGGGATTCTTACAGGGCCTGAAAGCGACGATAAGGACGAGGCCGCATTTATGCGGACGCAGGGATTTAAGCCGAATGCTGTGCATGTTGGAGACAAATACTACACGGTGGATTGGGCACAGCCCGCAGCCAGCGGCCTGATGATGGGGGCGGCGATCATGGCCGAACTGGAGAAGAACCCTGACGCCAGCTTTGCCGACGCTTCGGTTGCAGCTGGAAAAACTGCGCTGAACACCTGGATAGAAGCATCGCCTGTTAAATCCATCGAAGATTTGTTTTCAAGCTATGAGGGCCTGCCCGGCGGTGTTGCGGAATTGGTGCAGGAAATTCCAGGAAGTTTTATTCCATCTACAGTTGGGGCAACGGCGCGCACTGTGGACCCCGTACAGCGCCAAACATACAGCAAAGGAGACTGGCTCGGCACTCTGTTTGGAGGAATGCAGGCAAAAATTCCCGGCGCATCAAAATCTCTACCTGCGGCATATGACACTTGGGGCAGACCGATCACGCGGCAGAACAGCACAGGTGAAGCGGCGTTTGCACAATTCGTAAGCCCCGGAACGTTGGGGAATGCAAATGAATCTCCTATCGACAATGTGATTCTGGAGCTGTTTCAGGATACCGGGAATAACAAGGTATTTCCCCGCAAAGCCGGATGGAGTGTTACGGTAGACGGCGAAAGCAAAAGCCTTACCAACAGGGAATACAGCGACTATCAACGGGAAATGGGGCAGATGTCCTATAATATTGCGGAATATCTGGTGCCCAAGTTTGATAACTTGACGGATGAGCAAAAAGTGTCGGTACTGGATAATGCGTATTCTATGGCAAAGGATGTTGCTGAAAATGAGCTGTTTGGCTCGGATTTAAGCAGGACCACGGAAAAACGTATGGAAGAGGCAAGCGCGCTGGATGGAAACCAGTATGCAAACTGGGCGGAAATCCTGTTTGCGCATGCAATTATCAAGGATGTGACCGGGGATAAAGTCCCCGGTACGGACAGGACTATAAGCGGCAGCGCGAAGAAAAATAAAATTGCCGCCCTCGTAGATGCCGGATACAGCCAGTATCAGGCGATGCAGTTGTATGACTTGTTAAACGGATGAACAGATACCCCCGGCTAGGTGTGCTTTCCTACGCCGGGGGTTGTTCTTATTTCAGAATGGGATTAAGTTTAGTAGTAGTTACTATACCAGTGAGTTGAGGGCATCCTGCAGGATCAGCACATAGGTGCTGCGGCTGCCGCGCCGCACGGTGGGGTAGCCCGCCGTGGTGCCGCTGCACGCGGGAGTACCGTAGCGGCGGTCGAAATGCACCCAGGTCGGCGTCATGGAGATGGGCTCCACATAGCCCCAGGCGCCGGTTGCCACAGCCGCGTTGCGGATGGCCACGCGCTGGGAATACGAAACGTTCTGCCCCACGTCGAAGCTCACGCCCGCGTAGTGCTGGCTGGCCGTTCCGTGGCCGCCTTCCCAGATGCGCTTGAACGCATAGCCGATGTAAATGCCCTTACCGTAACGCCGCCGCGTAAGGTTCCATGCCTCCATGGCGCGCGTCGTCGTCCAAAGCGTAGGGCTGTTGGATGAGCCGCGGAACTCGCGCACGCGCATCGTGTTGCCGTAGGCGTAGGGCATCGGGTCGTTTTCAGACAGGTTATAGGTGAACAGACGATTGGTGTACTCGTCGTATACGATGACCTTGGCCATGGCCCTATTCCTCCTCCATGATGTAGTAATTGTAAATGGCATCCCAGGTGGCGCGGTCCACAAGGCCCGTCACAGGCAGGCCGAAGCCCTCCTGGAATTCCTTCACGGCATTGAGCGTAATCTCGTCGAAAATACCGCTTTCGGGCACGAACCAGGCCACGCAGAAGCGGGAGGCGATGCCGTTCATGTAGCGCTGCAGGCGGCGGACGCTTGGCCCGGCGCTGCCGATTGCCAGCACGAAGCCAGGGTATTCACCCTCCGGCAGATCGTTTTCGCCTTCGTCGGAGGCAAGGCTCAGGTAAGTGATGACGAGCGCCGCCCAGGTGGGTTCATCCACAATGCCCGTGATGGCGAAGGCGAACTCCCGCTGGAAGCTCTCCACAGCGTCCTTGGTTTCGGGGCCAAATTCGCCGTCAAGCACGGTGATGGGGGAGATGGTGTCGTAGAACGAGCCGATGTAAGCCAGCATGAACTGAACGAACTGCACCATACTGCCGCTCATGCCCTCCTGAAGGTCATAGCCCGGGTATGCAAACACACGGAAGCGGTTCACCGGGCCGTCCACGTTGCGCAGCGTGGAGAACTGGTTGTAAATGCTGTTCCAGGTGGCGGGGCCGACGACGCCGTCCACCGCCAGGCCGAACAGGCGCTGATAGGCCCGCACGGCTTCTGCCGTTGCGGTGCCGTAAATGCCGTCAAAGGCGATGACGGGAATTTCCGTGTAGTAGGCGCTCATCAGGTACAGGTAATACTGCACTTCCTTGACCGCCCGTCCCGTAGAGCCGATGCGCAGAGGCGCACCGGGGTAAGTGCCCGGGCGTTCGGTGGGCGCCAGCAGGCCGTTGATGATGCCTGTGTACACCTCGTAGATCTTGTTCCAGGTCAGCTTGCCCACCAGACCGTCCACGGTAAGCCCGTAGAATTGCTGGAAAGCGCGCACAGCACGCTCGGTGGCGGAGCCGAAGATGCCGTCCGCCGTGATGGCCGGGATGGCGCTGTTGGAGTTGGAGATGATGCGCAGATAAAACTGCATTTGCTTGACGTCGTTGCCGCGGCTGCCTACAGCGAGCGTGGTGCCGGGGAACTGGCCCGGAGTATCGACGTTGGGCGGGGCGATATCTGTCTGGATAGAGCTGTATTCGTTGTAGATGCTGTTCCAGGTCGCCTGTCCCACGATGCCGTCCACCGTCAGGCCGAAATGCTGCTGGAAGGCGCGCACGGCCCGGTCCGTGGCCTGGCCGAAGATGCCGTCCACCGTGACGGTGGGAATGGTGTCCACAAATTCGGCCACGGCGTTGAGCCAGAACTGGATCTGTTCCACATCGTCGCCGCGGCTGCCCACACGCAGCAGGGTGCCGGGCCATTGGCCGGCTACAAGGTTGCCGGTGGCGGCCTCGCCTTCGCTGGAAAGCTCCGCAAGCTTTTTGACCGCTACGTAAATATAGCTGATCTTGTACCAGGTATCCCGGCCGACAACCCCGTCTTGGGCAAGGCTGAACTGCTTTTGAAATTTTTTTACCACAGCCTCGGTAGAGGCGCCAAACACGCCGTCCACCTCGAGAGTGCCGAAGAAGGGGTAGTTGCGGGCGATGCGGTTGAGCTGGCGCTGAATGGTGCGCACGGCATTTCCTGTGCTGCCCAGGCGCAGCGGTGTGCCGGGATAGCTTTCGGGAATGGCCTGAATGTTGTTGGTGCGTACGATCTCAATGTTGTTGCCGTAGTAATATTGCAGGATGGACAGCGCGTTGCGTCCCTGATTGGCCAGCGTGACGGTGCCCCATTGCTTCATGCCGGGGCAGGATACGGTTTTGCCGTCGCAGTACTCGGTGTAATAGGGGTCGATGGTACCGATGCGGCGTACGTAGGTGTTGAAGATGTCGTCGGTAATGCGGCTCATCACCTCGAAGATGTTGCGGCCATGGACGTAGTACTGGTCGTAGCTGGTGGAGCTGGTGATTTGAAAATTGTAGCCTTTGCTGCGGTACCATTCAGTATATACGCGGTTCAGCGCCAGGCTGATCTGAGCGTGGATGTTGGCCCGCAGGGCCTGCTCCGGCCAGGTGGGACCAACCAAACCCACAAAATTACCGAGCAACTGAATGGGGCAGTTCAAAGAATTTTATCCGCTGGTGTGGTGCTGCTTGCATGGAGGCGCTTAATGCGGCGCAGCCTTTTTTGAAATGAGAGGTACGAAAAGAACAGAAACCTATTAGCAATGATAGTATCCAGAAAGGGACGTTTCCGTTATAATAGGCGTAAAGCCAGATTGAACACTTCCGGCTAAATATAAAAAGGAGGATAGTGCCCTGTTGTGGATACAGAGCAGTTGATGATGAAGAAATCACTTTATGAGGGTGAAACCTGGCTGGGCAAGCCTCCGGAAATTGAAGAAAGCCGGATCGAAAAAACAATGGAAGCGGATGTAGTCGTAGTCGGTGCAGGGCTGGCGGGAGTGGCTGCAGCGCGCGCCGCAGCGGAGTTGGGCAGCACGGTGCTCCTGCTGGAAAAATGTGAGGCTCCACAGGCGCGTTCGGGTGATTTTGCCGTAATGGACAGCCGTGTGGCGGATGTTTGGGGTCGCCGCGACGTGGATAAGGTCCAGATCGTCAACGACCTGATGCGGGATATGGCATATAAGGTGAGCCAGAACATCCTGCGCCGTTGGGCAGAGGAGGCCGGCGAGGCGTTTGATTGGTATCTGGAAGGCTATCCCGACATCCCGGTATTGAAAACGACGGCGGAGGTCCCGCCGGAAGGAACAAAGTGCTGGATACAGCCGAGGCGCTGTCCAGCACCGGAGAGCTTTGAGAACGGTACGGAACGCTTTAAGTGCTATCAAACGACCGCCTGGGTTCGGCCGACGCATATCCCGGTATTCCAGGGGAACGTGCAAATGCTGATGCAGACTGGGCTGGCGCAATGCCTGTTTTCGGCGCCGGTTGTGAAACTGCTGCGGGAGAAAGACGGGCGCGTGCAGGGCGCGGTGGCCCAGGTCGGGCAAGACAGATACATAAAAGCGCTGGCCAGAAAAGGGGTGGTGCTTTCCACAGGGGACTATATGAGCAACGCGGAGATGCTTCGCCGTTTTTGCCCCGGCATGGCCGATACTCCGCAATTATGGCTTGGGAGAGATAAAAACCATAGCCCGAGCAACACGGGCGACGGGCACCGGATGGGCATGTGGATCGGTGCCAAGTTACAGGACAGCCCACACGCCCCCTGCGCCCACCATATGGGAAGCGTTTTCGGGGCGTCCGGGTTTGTGCTGCTGAACACGCGGGGGCTGCGTTTTGTGAATGAGGATGCTCCGGGGCAGCAGATCGGGAGCCAGATCGAGAATCTGCCGGACAAAACAGCTTGGCAATTTGTGGACAGCAACTGGCCGGAGCAGGTGCGGCGGGTGCACCCGAACCATGGCTCAGTCTGTTTTTTCGTGACCGATGAGGAATTGGAGGATGGTACGCTGTACAGCAAGCTCTCTACGATAGACAATTATATTTCGCCTGCACTTGTGGAAAAGGCGGTGGCGAGCGGCAAGCTGCTGCGGGCGGATACACTGGAAGAGCTTGTAGAAAAAACAGGCCTTCCCATGGAGCAGACGCTCGTGTCGCTGGAACGCTACAACATCATGTGCGCAGAGGGAAACGACAGGGATTACGGCAAGCGGGCCATGCGGTTGTTCCCGGTGGAAAAAGGTCCTTTTTATGCCGCCAAGTTCGTTCCTGCCACGATGATCGCAGTAATGGGGGGCCTGGAAAGTGATGAGGAAGCGCGCTGTTACGATGAGGAAGGAAAGGCAATCCCGGGCCTGTACGTTGCGGGAAACGTGCAGGGCAATCGCTTTTCTGTGGACTATCCGCTTACCGTTCCGGGGCTGAGCCATTCGATCGCACTGACCTTTGGACGAATTGCGGGGCGAAACGCAGCGCAGGGATAGAAGAGGATGAAGCGCACCGTAAATTGTTCGGATGTGCAAAAACAGCTGCCGGAGCAGGGAAATAGCCCTTCTCCGGCAGCTGTTTTCATACCGGTATCTGGAAAAACAGAAACCTTGAATAATCATGCTGCGCGCTGTATAATAAATTAACATGCAAATTGCTGTATTGCAATAAAAAAATAGCAAATTTGCTGCAAAGGGGGCGCTGTTTTGCAGACGAAAACAAAACTGCTCAATCGCAGGCGGATCAACCAGAAGCTGGAAAACATTTTTTTGTATCCGCTGTCTATCGTGCATGCGCCCATTGGATATGGAAAGACAACGGCAGTCAGCCAGTTTTTGAACCAGTATGCCGGAACGGCGGATCTTGTGTGGGTCTCCCTGGCAGGAAGCGGCGGGTCGGTGGAATATCTGTGGAACCATCTGGTAGAGAATATTCAGGGGAGCGATTTGCGCCATACGCTGAAAAAAATGGGTTATCCCTATGATGAACTCAAGCGTGCCAATCTGGTGGATCTGCTGATCGACTATGAATATAAACGCCCGGCGGTATTGGTGCTGGATGATTTTCAAGTGATCAATGACCCGGGAGTGTTTGCGCTGATCAAGCTCGTAGTGCAGGAGCATATCAAGAATATGCATATTGTGCTGATCACACGTGATTTGTCAAAATTGGATGCGGCGGGCCTGTACCAGAAACAGCTGTGCTTTACTTTGACGGAAAAATCCCTGAAATTTACCGGAGAGGAGATTCAACGGTATTTCAATATGGCCGGCTGTATGCTGTCTGAAGATGATGTGGAAAAAATATACAGCTACACAGAAGGCTGGGTATCCATGGTGTATGTGCTGCTGAAGGGCGTGCAGCGCGGCCTGCCGGTGGGAAAAAGCGACACGATAAATGACATCATTGAACAGAATCTGTACAATACGCTCAGTGGAAAGGCGCGTGAGACGCTCTGCAGGCTGTCCTTTTTGGAGACCTTTACGATCTCGATGGCGCTTTATGTGCTGGATGACCCGGAGGCGGGATATGTGCTGCAGACGCTGATCAAGCAAAATACCTTTGTTGTATACAATGAGTTTGATAAAAGCTATAAGATACGAAATCTGCTGCAGGAATTTTTTATGCTGCGGGCCAAATTCCTGAATATTGATTTTCAGCCTTTGTACAAACGGGCCGGAGAATGGTATTTGCGCGAGCGGCAGTATGGAAGAGCTTTTGAATATCTGTATCAGGCCGGCGAGATAGAGATGATTCTGGCGGAATTCAACCGTGAGAATACGCCGGACATTCAGTTTACACAATTTCGGCAGCTTTTTCATGTTTTTGATACGCTTACACAGGAGCAGTGTCTTAAATACCCAATTGCATATTTGCAGTATATCCGTATTCGCGCGATGGGCACAGAGCCGGGTGCGCCGGGACGGTGCCGGGACGACCTGGATACAATGGAACGGTATATCCGGGGCTCGTCACTGAACGACGGCTATAAGCGGTTCCTTTTGGGCGAGGTGAATGTAGTTCGTACGTTTGTGGTATATAACGATCTGGAGGCGATGGTACGGTGCAATGAAAAAGCAATGGAGTATTTTTCGGGAGGATGTTCCTGCATCGTAACGCGGCGCAAAGAATTCACGTTCGGTTCTCCGCATCTTCTCTATGGATATTACAAAGAAAAGGGCAGACTGCAGCACACAGCAGAATATCTTGCGCAGCACAGCGAAAGCCTGACGGCCCCCATTGATGGCTGCGGCATGGGGTGCGATTCTGTCGCGCTGGCGGAATACGCTCTGGAGACGGGGGACTTCGACCATGTGGAGCTGCATGCATATAAAGCGATGTACAAAGCCAAGGCGGCAAAGCAGACGTGTCTGATGATTTGCGCCAAATTTGCGCTGGCACGGCTGGAGATTCTGTGCAGTACCAGTGAGAGGGACCCGCAGATGATGGAATCTCTTCGGGAAGAGGTGCTGAAGGAGAACAACCCGGTCCTCAATTCGACGTTTGCGCTGTGCGACGGATATTTGAATGCCTGCCTGGGACGCGGTGGTGAGATTGCGGAATGGATACGCAGCGGCGATTTGAGCGGAGCCAGCTTTCTGCGCCAAGGAATGCCGTTTTATCATACCGTACATGCGAAAGCTGTGATGCTGAGCGGCGATGCGATCCGGCTTGAAGCGGTGTGCGAGATGGCGCTGCGCGAGTTTGCGCCGTATCAAAATCAATTGGGGCTTCTGCACAATGCTGTTTATATGGCTGTGGCGCAAAAACAGCTGCATGGAGAAGAAGCCGGGTGCGCCGCGTTGTGCCGTGCATTGGAAATTGGGCAGGCGGACGGGATCGTGTTGCCGTTCGCTGAAAATGCTGTGTATATTTTGGACATGCTGGAAAAAATTTCAGACCAGAATGTTTTTGAAGCCGCTTACATGAACCGCGTTCTTTTCTGTGCGCAGGAATATCAAAAGCGTGTGGAACGCCTGAACTTCAGCAAAGTTGTGCTTACTGCAAGGGAAAAAGAGATCCTCGGCCTGCTGGAACGGGGCTGCAAGCATGAAGAGATCGGCGAAAGGCTGTTTATTTCAGTGACAACGGTGCGCTATCATATTAAAAACATTTATCAAAAACTGGAAGTGAACAACAAAGTTCTGGCGATAAAAAAGGCGCAGGAGCTGAAGCTGCTGTAAGTTTTATGCTGTTGCGCGCAGATCAATTTGGCTCCCCATATGCACAAGAGCGCTGTGAACCCCATTCACAGCGCTCTTATTTTGCGCGCAGAAAAAAGACCGCCCTATCAATAAGGGGGGGAGTGAAAAAACAATGAGGGGAAATGCCCCGGCAATACTATTATTAATGATAGTGCCGCTGAAAGGCCCGAACGGCTATAATAGAAGCAGTGAAAGCAAAATGTACTTTTTTTGTGCAGTATCAGAAAGAAAAATATATAAAATATCCATAAGAACAGCCTTGTGGAACAGAAAACGGTGCAGCATTGGATTTTATTGCGTATGCAATAGAAAATAAAAATGAGGTGAAAAGGATGAAAAAGATGAAACGGATTTTAAGTCTTGTGCTCGTGCTGGTCATGGCGGCAGGCCTTGCCGCCTGCGGCGGTGGAGGTACGTCCGGTGCAGGTTCCAGTACACCGGCAGAACCGGCCGGCAGCCAGGGGAGCGGTGAAGGGTATGAGCTGACCATGTGGCTGTTCCAGGACTGGACTGTAGGTACAGCGGCAGAGATATTCAACACATGGGCGGATGAATACATTGCCCAGCATCCGGAGGTGAAAAGCATCACCTTTGTTGGAAAACCGGACACAGAGATCGTATCCGGGTTTATGGCGGGAGGCTCTCTGCCGGACATGTTTGCCATCCAGTTCCTAAACGGCAAGCGCATTGTGGAGAGCGCGAATATTCTGAACCTTCAGCCTTATTACGACGCGGCGCCCGAAGAATACAAAAACGCCCTGAATGCCGACGCCATGAAGGATTTGATGACGAATCCGGAAGGAACCTGTTGGGGGCTGCCGTTCACTGCAAACTGTCAGCTTTTATACCGCAATCTGACTGTTTTGGAGGCCTGCGGCGTTGATACGTCCAAGCGTCCTGAAACACTGGATGAATTGCTGGAACAGTTTGCGGCCGTGCAGGAAAATGGTTATGATGTTTTGCCTAACCTGACGGCCAGCGATTGGGTAACGAGCGCGTTTGTATGCGGCAACCCGGACCTGAAGGTCGGTTGGGAGAATGGAGAAACGACGATCACGGCTGAGGCGTTGGAGCCCGGATACGAGCTGCTGAAGGAAGTTGGACAGTACTCTGCGGCTTATACGTTCCTGGACCAGGCAGCCACGGATGCGTTTACGTCTGATAAGCTGGCCTTTACTGTGCACGGCCCGTTCCTGAACCCCAACCTGGAAGCTGCCGCACAGGAAAACAGCAATTTCAAATACGACGCTATCCCGATGCCTTCTCAGGTGGCAGGAGGCCCGTACAGTGCTTCCTACGGCAACGAATGGCTGGGCGTTGTAGACAGCAAAGACCAGGGACGCAACGATGCGGCGGCCGGGTTCCTGATGTACATCACCGATACCGAGCAGATGAAGACGTTCTGCCGCGAGATGGGACGCCCTGTTATGAACAATGACGCGATGGACGAAATTGCAAATGATCCGGAGTCGCCGTGGTTGTTGAGCGTATGCAACGAGATCGTGAACAATTGCGTGAACCAGGCGGTCCCGTTCCGCTGCGACATGATGTGGGAGACAGGCTGTGCCGATTCCATGTTCGGGCTTTGGGATGGAAGCCTCACGGATGCAAAGGCGGCTGCCGAGGACTCCATTGCAATGATCAATGAAAATGCATAAACCGGCTGCGTAAGCTGTGTGGGTGTGCGGCCCGGCCGCACACCCACGGTTATGGCCAGCCCGCGAGAGGCTTCTGGCGGGTTGGCCATAGCCCCGCGCCATTCGGGCGGGGCCTGGGAAGAATCAGGTGAAAAGGAGAGAGCGCCATGGCAAATACAGCCGCAAAACGTGTTACGGGGCAGAGTCGTGGGAAAACCAGAGGCAGAGCTTTCTGGCGCAAGTACGGAAAGCACTATCTGGGGCTTGCGCCGTTTGTTGTCTTTTTCGGCGTTTTTATTTTGTGGCCGATGCTTTATGGGCTGGTGATGAGCTTTTTTGATTGGTCTACCAGAACAAATGCGGAAATTTCTTTTGTCGGGCTTGAGAACTTTAAAACCGTGCTCAGCGAAGGAACGCAGCAGGGAAAACGCTTTTTGACTTCACTGAAAAACCTGTCGCTTTTCGTGGTGCTGGTGGTGCCGTTGAACCTTATTTTTGCCACGGTCATTTCTCTGGTGATCAATCAGTTCCGCGGGCGCATGCACAATTTCCTGCGCGGCGCGTTTTTTATGCCGTATGTTGCACCGTTCTTTCTGGCTACGGGCGTTTGGCTGTGGCTGATGAGTGCGGACACCGGGCTGGTGGCGGTGCTTCTGGCTAAAATGGGAATTGGCGAAGGCGTTACCTGGCGTCTGACGCCGGGGTATTTTACGGCGCTTCTGATTATCATTGACCTCTGGCGCGCCATCGGTTTCAACATGATCATCCTGACCGCCGGCATGAAAAATATTCCTAACGATCTGTACGAAGCGTCAACAATCGATGGTGCAAGTACATTCCAGCAGTGGATCCATATCACCATCCCAATGCTGGAGCCGGTGCTGTTTTTTGTGGTCGTGAATTGCTTCATCGGGGCGATCCAGACCTATGACATCCCGTGGGTGCTTTCCAACTCCAGCGCCGTGGGCGTGATCGGCGGCAAGAATGCGTTTGCCAGCTATCCGGTCATGGAGATTGTGGGCAACGTATATTCGGGCAAAGCGGGCAATTTGGGGCGTGCATGTGCAGAAGGCTTTGTGCTGATGCTTATTATTTTCGCCATTACGCTGCTCCAGATTGTTTACCGCAATTGTAAGAACAAGGACAATTGAAGGGGGCGGTATTATGATGAAGCAAACTTCTCCGGCGGCAAAGATATTCAGCTGGATATTTGCACTTTTCTGGCTGGTCGTGTGCCTGCTGCCCTTTACGCAGCTGATCAGCGTGACATTTTCGACTGCGGACAGAGGGATCGTTTCTACATTTTATCCCAATTCGCTGTCCAGCGGCATCGAAAACATCAAACAGGCATTGCTGCAAACCAATATGTCACCGTCAACTCTCCAGACGCTTATCTATGTGAGCGTGACCATCGTCGGCATGCTGATCGTGTCCTCTCTGGCGGCGTATGAGCTGGCGTGCTTTAAATTTCCGGGGCGTGATGTGATCTTTATGCTTATTTTGTCGAGCATGATGCTTCCGATGATCACTTACATCATCCCCCTTTACCGATTTGTGTATAACCTGGGTTGGAGCGATACATTGATCGGCCTCGCAATTCCGTCCATTCCGTCCGCATTTGCGGTATTCATCATCAGACAGTTTCTGGAGAGCATGCCGCATGAACTGATAGAAGCCGGCGAGATAGACGGCGCAGGGCATTTGAAAATATTTCTGCGTGTGGTATTGCCGCTGATGGCCACGCCGCTGCTGACGGTGACGGTCATACAGTTTATGCAGGTGTGGGGTTCCTTTTTGTGGCCGACATTGGTGGCGGGAACCAAATGGAAGCCCGTCAGCGTTTTGGTGGCCGGTCTTCTGGGGGATGGTTCCTGGATTGAAGGCCGCGTAAAAATCGCTGCGATGCTGCTCAGCGGCATTCCGCCGGTAGCCGTATATCTTTTGTTCCAAAAATATATTGTTGAAGGCATCGCTACATCAGGCCTGAAGGGATGAGCCGCTGCCGGAAGACTTTGAAAAGGAGAAATGATTTCATGGGGAACAGTATGTATCATTACTGGAAAAGCCAACCCGAGGTGCTCCGGCAGATCCTTGAGCAAAGAAAATCACAGACAGAAGAATTTGTGAAGCTGTTTTGTGCGGTGAACCCGGATAAACTGTATCTGATCGGCAGCGGCACTTCGCTGAATGCGGAGCGTGCCGCCGCAGGATATATGGAGACAATGTTGGATGTGGACGTATGCGCGGTACCCTCTTCACGCATCCCGCAGCTGCGGGGCGAACGGCCCATGGTGGTGTTTATCTCGCAGGGGGGCTCGTCCACCAACACGCTGCAGGCGATGGAACAGCTTGCCGCCTACCCGTCCATCAGCATCACGGGGGAGGCGGAATGTGAGATCCGGCGGCGCAGCAGCCATCATATGCTCATCGGCTGCGGGGAAGAGCTCGCGGGCCCAAAGACGGTAGGATATACAGCGTCGGTGCTTTGTTTTTACATATGCGCGCTGGAGGCCGCTTTGGCTGCCGGGACGATCGGGCCGGATAAATACGATGCGGAGATCGGTGTGCTGGACCTTGCTGTGAACCAGATGGAAGAAAATATCCGGCGCACGGAAGCATGGTTCCGGCGGAATCAGGATGAACTGGTGCAGATTCGCAAATATGTACTGGTCGGGTGCGGCAGTGCGTTTGCAGCCGCCACAGAGGGATGCCTGAAAATTCTGGAGACGATCAAGGTGCCGTCCATGAGCTTTGAATTCGAAGAGTATCTGCATGGGCCGATCATTCTGACAGACCGGGAACTGGGCGGGGTGTTCTATATCAGTGACGCGCCCGGAGAACGGGAGCGCATGATGGAGCTGGCGCGCTGCCATGCCCATTTTTCGCCCTATGCCTATATGGTCACCACGGATGAGTCGATCCAGGGGGCGAAAGTGCTGCATGCTCTGCGCACTGGCCATGACCACACGCAGATTTTTGAAGCGGTACTGCTCCCTCAGCTTTTGGCGGCACGGGTACCGGAGCTGCTGGGGTTGGCTGAGGGGTCGCCGGCATATGATCTGTATACGAAAAACTGTCCCACCAAATACAATAACGGAAGATAAAGGCAGGGCAAGATGATATGAAATATATCTTAGGCATAGACAGCGGCGGTACCAAATATCTTGTCCGGGCCTGTACCCCGGAGGGCGGCGTGGTCGCGGAGTACGTCGGGCCTCCGGCGCCGCATTACCGCCTGGAACGTGAAGAAGTGATCAAACGGGTCAATGCAAATATTGATGCATGCCTGGCCAAATTCGGAGGTTCCCGCAAAGAATGCGTTTATCTTGTGTGCGGGACGACAGGCTTGGATACGGACCGGGACCAGCAGGCGGTGGATGACATTTACAAAGGCCTTTCCGGCTTTGTGTGTCCGGTATTGTGTGTAAATGACGCGCAGGTGGCGCAATTTGCCGTCACCGGGGGAGTGGGCGCAGTCGTTATTGCCGGCACCGGTTCCATTGCGTTCGGCTGCAATGAAAAAGGGCAGACGGCACGGTGCGGCGGCTGGCCTCCCTGCATCTTCGGCGACGAAGGATCGGGAAGCTGGATCAGCATGCGCGCACTGAATCATCTGAGCCTTTTGATGGACGGCAGGGCCCGGCCGTCCATCCTCAGCAGGATGCTCAACGAGGTGCTGCATTTGGAGCGCAAGGAAGATCTGATTGGCGTGTGCATCGATATTGAACATATGTGCTGGAAAAATCCGGGCCTCGCAAGGGTCGTGGACCAGGCGGCCGAGCAGGGCGATCCCTATGCGGTTGAAATACTCAAAGAGGCGGCGCGTCACACTTTTTCGCTGGGAGATGCGGTTGTACAGCAATTGCATTTTGCAGAGCGGCCGGTATTCCGAGTGGGAGCCTGGGGCAGTGCGATCGTGAAAAGCAAGCTTCATTTTCAGTTTTTTCAAGAGCTGTTTACGGAGAAATATGACAATGTTGAGGTGCTCATTGCCCGGGAAGATGCCGCGATGGGAGCGTGCAGGATCGCCCAGGCGCGATTGAAGGACGCAGAATGATCAGCCGAGGCCCCGGTGCAGCGCGTCCAGCGCGGCCGGGGCCTTTTTACAGGCTGCCCTGTGTATGAAACAATGGAAGAGAGGGGCATTTTGGACATGAAAAGAAGGATCATTGATTTCCACACGCATCTGGGGGATATTTTTCACGACAGCAGAAACATCGTATTCCATCCGCAGCTTCATTTCCCCCCCTATCCGGACCCGTTTGAGGATTTGGCGCGGGATCATTACAGCCGCGCGCTGGTTACGGAAAACCAGGAGGAACAGAATATCCTGATCGATGCCGGTCAACTGAGGACATGGGAATACGGAAGCCTGGAGGCGACACAAAAGGCGCTGGATGAAAACCATATCGATTATGCGGTGTCGCTGCCCGTTATGCCGAATTCCAGCTTCGAAGAAGCGCTGGCCGCCTCAAAGCTGGAGCCGAGGCTGCTCCCGTTTACAAGTGCGGACTTCCGCCTTCCCATCCCGGAAATGAAGGCCAAGCTGAAAAGGGATATCATAAGGGGCGCAAAAGGGTTAAAGCTGCATCCCATTCTGCAAAATGTGCCTCTCACGGACGAACGCACTTACGCAGCCGTAGAGGTGTTTGGAGAAATGGGCCTGCCGATCACTTCACATTGCGGGATCAATGATTATTATAAGCCGGGAAGTAAATATCAGCCTCTGGCGCCAAAGGAATATGGAGAGCTGCATTATATGCTCGCGTTGATCGAGCGGTATCCGGATTACATCCTTATTCCCGCGCATGCCGGAGGAGATTGCGGCTGGGAGTACGAGGAGCTGGCGCAGGCTGTTCACAAGCACGGCTGGAAAAATGTGTATACAGACACATCGTTTAAAAACGCAAAGGTCATGCGGGAACTGGCCGGATTGTTTGGCGAAGATAAGCTGTTGTTTGCAACCGATTATCCCTTCGACGGGATCACACAGTCTGTTGCAGCCTGTGAAGAGGCTTTTGCGGACGATCCTGTTCTTGCGGACAAGGTGTTTTACGGAAATGCAGCGAAGCTGCTTCATTTGTGAGGAAAGGCGGATGTAAAATGGAATTTACATTGCTGCAGGAAGCCCGGATACTGTATGGCGCAGGGAAGGTACAGGAAACAGGGGCGCTGCTGCGCCGGCTCGGCGTGGACAAGGCGCTGGTAGTCTGCGACGAGGGCGTGAAAAAGGCGGGTATTGTGGAGCGCGTAACAAACAGCCTGACACAGGCACGGGTGGAATTCGCGCTTTTTGACAAAGTACAGGCGGACCCGCCCAGCGAAGTCGTGGACGAGGGTGCGGCCTTCTGCAGGGCGGAACGGTGCGGCGCTGTAATAGCGGTGGGCGGAGGAAGCAGCATCGATACGGCAAAGGGGATCAATTTGCTGCGCTGCAATCCGGGGAAGATCATGGATTACGCCGGGCCGAAAAACGAAATGAAAAAAGCGGGCGGCCTTGTGGCGATTCCCACGACGGCGGGTACCGGGAGCGAATTGTCGGACGGCCTGGTCATCACCAGCCCCGAACACGTCAAATGCCCGATCCTGGCAACGAACGCGATGGCGGAGTATATTGTTTTGGATCCTTTGCTTACGGTGGGGCTGCCGGCAGGGCTTACGGCGTCCACGGGAATGGACGTTTTGGCGCACGCCGTGGAATCCTACACATCCACGGCGGCGTCCGTCCCGACAGACCAGATCAGCGAGGGGAATATCCGTTCGGTCATACAATGGCTACCTCTGGCGGTGTCATATCCGGACGCGGTAAAACCGCGGGAGCATATGGCCGTGGCCAGTATGCTGGGAGGCTGGATGCTCCGGTACGGGCATACGCACGCAGGACACTCCGTAGCGCATATACTGGGCGCGCGGTGCGGCATTCCGCACGGATATGCATGTGCTTATGCGCTTCCATGGGTGCTGGAATTCAACGCCCCGGCGCTCCCGGAAAAAACGGCCGCGGTGGGGCGGATGTTCGGATGTTCATTCACAGGCGCCGAAACACCGCGGCAGGCCGGCATGGCCGTCCGCCGGGCTGTCATAGCCTTCAGAGATGAAACGCTGCGTCTGCGCCCGGTTTCGGGCTTTGCCGAACGGCCGGACGACGGCATGCTGGATCGGATGGCGGCGGAAATTGAAATGGAATTGTTCCAGGCGTTTAACCCCCGCAGGATGAAAAAGGAAGACGCACGGATAATATTGGAAAATATATTTTCATAGACAAAGGCAAAAACGGCGGCAGCCGCATCCATGGGGCAGATGGATGCGGCTGCCGCCGTCGTTTTATGTCTCCGAGACCGTCAGATGGAGGACGGTATCCGTTTCATCCGGCAGTGGGAGCGTTTCGTTGGCCTGCGCTGCCAGGCTGAGAAACGCGGTTTGAGGATAATTCTGCACGGCCCAGCCGCTTGTCAGGACGTCCGCCTCTGCGCCGGTTGCGAGCACGCGTGCGGAGCGGATGGCGGCGGGCGAAAGCCCTGTGAGCGCCAGCGGCCCCACGGGCTGCTCCATGACGTGGAGATACAGGTTTTGGCCGCGGGCGGTGGCGCGGCAGCCGAACGCGGCGGCGGGAATGGCGCTGGCGCCGCAGCCGTAAATGCTGTCGGCGTTCAGGCGCATCCATTCGCCGATCTCGCACAGAATGCGGCGGGACTGCGGCGGGATATTGCCGCGGGCGTCCGGCCCGACGTTCAGCAAATAATTGCCCCCCTTTGAGACGCATTCCACCAGCTGGCGGATGCAGGTGCGCGCCGTTTTGAAGCACCGGTCCGCGGCCGTGTACCCGAAGCTGTTGTTCATGGTCTGACACGCCTCCCAGCAGACCGGCGTGCCATCCGGGCGGCACAGGGGCGCGGGCGGCAGGATCTGCTCGGGGGTGGCGAAGTCTCCCGCCCAGGGCGTGGGCGCGCCGGAGAGCAGGCTGCCCAGCGAGCCGCCGCTCGCCTCCAGCCGGCTGTTGAGCAGGATGCCGGGCTGTAGCGTGCGCACCATCTCCACAAGTTCTCCGGCACGCCAGTCCTGGCCACAGTGTCCGTCGTAGGAAAAATCGAACCAGAGCAGGTCCAGCTTTCCGTAGTTGGTGCAAAGCTCCCGGACCTGTGCGTGCATATAGTCGAGATAGCGGCTGAAATCACAGCGCTCCTCCCGGCGGGCGGGCGTCCCGCGCATGGGGTGGAAGGGGTCGTTGTAAGCGGGATAGTCGGGATGGTGCCAGTCGACCAGGGAATAATACAGCCCCACACGAAGCCCCTCGGCGCGGAAGGCGTCGACGTATTCCCGCACCAGGTCGCGCCCGGCGGGGGTGTTTGTGGCTTTGTAATCGGTATAGGCGGAATCAAACAGGCAAAATCCTTCGTGATGCTTTGCTGTGAGCACGGCGTATTTCATGCCGGCCTGTCTGGCCAGGCGCGCCCATGCGCGCGGGTCGTAATCAACGGGGTCGAACGTGCGGAGATATTCTTCGTAGCGCTCGGGCGGGACGCGGCCGATGCTGGCGTACCATTCCCCCTTGGCGGGAACGGCGTAAAGCCCCCAGTGGATGAACATGCCGAAACGCGCGTCGCAGAACCATTGTATGTCAGCCATTCCGAGCGACCTCCTCCAGCAGATGAAACAGCCGCAGGCGCGCGGCCGCCACCGCCGTTCCGCTGCGGGCATAGCTGCGGAACGTTGTGCATACGGTGCGGACCAGCGCGTCGGCCTCGCCGGGGGCGGCGTCCACAGCCTGCATGAGCAGCTCGTAGTCCTCGGCGCCGGCGCGCTGGGCCTCGAAGCGCATGCTGCGCCACGGCCTGCCGTCCTTGCCGGGATAGACGATATGCGCGTCCCCGGCGGGCAGCAGCGCGCCCTTATGGGGGCAGCAGGCGCCGTGCCAGATATCCTCCCCGATGTAGTAATTGAACCCCCAGTGCAGGAACCCGGACAGCCGGTAAAGAGCGCCCATCCACAGCACGGTACGGCTCACGGCAAGCGGCAGATCCATGCTGCGGTTCATGGCCGGCCCCGCCGGGAAGGCGCAGGTGTAGAACCACATTTCTTCGCCTGCGGCCTGCAGGGCCGTATATTCCTCCCGCCATTTTTCATAGGTGTCCTGCTTGGGTACCCAGATGTCGACGCCGCCGCCCAGGTCCGTTGTTTCCACCGCGTCGAGAATGGGCACGCCGGGCAGGAATTTGCGGCATATGGCGGCGAGTACACGGTAAGTTTTGTCGTTGTGCGTCTGCGGCTCGTCGGCCAGCGCCTGCGTTATGCGGCCCTGCCAGCCGTTGGCACGGATGACCTGGGCCCACTGGGAAAAATACAGGCGCAGCTGCAGATATCCCTGCGGAGTGCTCACGCCGGTGGTGCTGTCCCAGTTGGGGTAATACTCGCTGTCGTCCCATTCGTGCCAGTGGGCCACATGCCCGCCGCACAGAAAGGCGGCGCCCTCTTCCAGGGCGATGCGGCCGGCCTGCTGCGCAAAAGAAAAATCGAACCCGGCCGGCGCGCCGTCCCGATACACCGCTTCGCCCGGCGGCAGCAGGATATGCGTGCAGCGCATGTCGAGCTGTGCCCGGACATAGCTTCGGAACGCCTGCCAGTAGTCCGCCCCGCCTCGGACAAGCCCGTGCTGCCGGACGGGGCCGTCGTAATCAAAAAAATTGAGCATGCTCAGGCGCGCCTGTGCAGGCGGCGGGACCACTGGCGCATGCACGGTGCAGCGGACGGAAAGCTCCGCCTTGTCCGCACCCACTGTAACGGTGAGCGTGCCGGAATATTCCCCGGGCGTTTCATCCGCGGCAGCCTCTGCACAGAGATAAAGCGCAAGCCGTGTTCCGTCCGGCATTTCCGGTTCCGTCAAAGGCTTCAGCGCGTCAAAGACCTCGAAGGGGGCTTTGCGCGTGACGAATTCCCGGCAGCTTTCGTAGTCGGTCGTCGTCATCAGCGTGGGCGAGGTGTTTTCGTTTACGCCCACCGGGAGCAGACGGTACAGCCGCACCGCAGGCCCGCGGCCGCCGTCCCAGCGGAGCACGGCGGAAAGCGTTCCGGAGAGTATGCCGCCCAGAATCTGGGCGCCGTCGTGGCCGCCGCGCGGCAGATGCAGGCTGATGCCGGACAGCGCGCTGTGCGCGGAATCGGGATACAGCCATTCGGCATCGCTGAAAACGGAAAAATGCATGTACCTACCCCTCCTGCGGTTGTTCTTCCGGCTCAATGGCCGGGATATAAACTGTGACTGTGGTGCCCTTGCCCGGCCGGCTGACGCAGGACAACCCGAACGGTTCGCCGTAGGCCAGGCGCAGCCTGTCCTGAATGTTGCGCACGCCGTATCCGCCGGGAGTGGCTGTGATCTGGCCCGGCGCGGCAGGGGAAAAGTTGGAGAGCAGGGTGGCTTCATCCATCCCCACGCCGTCGTCCTCGATGGTGATGCGGATGCCGTCCGGTTCACGGCGCACCGCCACGGCGAGGCGCCCGCATTTTGACGGCTTTTCAAAGATACCGTGGATGATCGCGTTTTCAATCAGCGGCTGCAGCACGATTTTGATGATCCGGCATTGGGCGGCGGCAGGGTCAAGCGCCCACCGGACAGAGACGCGGTTTTCGAACCGCAGATTCTGGATTTCCACATAAAGCTGCGCGTGCTTGAGCTCATCGGACAGGGGGATCACTTCGCGCCCCTTGCTGAGAGAGAGCCGGTAAAAACGGCCCAGCGCGTTCACCATACGGCTGATTTCGGGCACGTTGCGGCTGATGGCGGTGCAGTTGATCAAATCCAGAGAATTGTACAGGAAATGTGGGTTGATCTGGGCCTGAAGTGCTTTCAGCTCAAGGTTTTTGATTTGGCGTCCATATTCCACCCGCTCTTCCATCAGCGTGTCCACGCGGTCCATCATCTGATTGAAGCCGTCCATCATCTGAGCAATCTCATCGTTGCCCGACGGCTCCAGCCGCACGGTGACGTTGCCTTTTTCCACAGCCTGCATCGTGCCGGTAAGCTGAGATATCCGCTTTAATGTGGACTGGCTGATGAGATATGCCAGCAGATAGGCCGCCAGGGCGACGGCTATGACAATAACGAGCATTTCAATGCTCAGCTCATGGCTCAGGCGGAAAACGTCACGGTAGGGCAGGATGCTGGCGATGCGCCAGCCCGACGGGCCGATACCCTTGGACTGCACATAGTAATCTGTGCCGTTGGCCTGTATGGTCGCCCATGCGCCCGCGCAGGAACCGTGCAGCTGCTCCACCAGCGTGTCCAGACGGGAGAGAGGAATGTCCGGATCGGACGCGAGCAGGACCTCGTCCCCGCGCAAAAGCAGCAAAAGACCGTTTTCGGTGATGGAGGTGCCGCTCACCAGCTCCTGTACCCGGCGGGCGTCGATATCCGCGCGGAGGATTGCCAGCGGCTCCTTTACGCTGCGCGGATTGTATACCATCTGTATGGAGGAAAAGCACGGCTGCCCGGTTTCGGAAGATTCCCCAAGGTCGGCCGGGGCACACCACAGCCGTCGGCGGCCCTGCGCGGCGGCCTGATACCAGCCGCTCTGCTCTATCCGACTGATCTGGACGATATTTGTCCTGGTGTTGGAGTAGGGGTAATCGTTTCCGACATAAAGCCGGATGCGGTCCACACCGGACAGCACACGCAGGTGCTCGAAGGTGGTGGCAAGCTGGTCGGAATCCTCCAGACGGCGGATATATGTAAAGTCGCGCGGATCGTTGGAGGCCATCGTATAGATTAGGGAATCTGTGGACAGGATGTCGATGACACCGTCCAGCCGGCCCAGAAGATGCTCCAGAGACAGGCAGGTATCGTCAAAGGCATTCTGCGCGGCCGAGAAGGTCTGCTCCTGGATAACGCTTTTCACGCGAAGATAGGCATAGAGGGAAAACATCCCCAGCGGGATGACGATAAGCAGGAAATAAATACAGAGCAGCTTGCTGCGCAGCTTTCCGCAGGAGGTGGACCACTGCAGCCACCGCAGGAGACTATTCTTCATATGAATGCCTCCCCCTGTACTCCCTGGGCGAAAGCCCCACCTCCCGGGTGAACAGCTTGACAAAATATTTTCCGTCCCCGTAGCCCACGGCGTTGGCTATCTCGTAAAGCCTGCGGCTGGTTCCCGCAAGAAGCTCCTTCGCATGGTGCAGGCGTATTTCCGTTAAACGCTGGTTGACCGTTTTGCCGCAGCTTTTTTTGTATGCGGCGCACAGGTATGAGTTGGTGAACCCAAGCTCCCCGGCGATGCTCTGGACGGTGAGACCGCAGTTGCGGTAATGGGCCTCGATGTAATTTTCCACCCGAACAGCGATATCGGGACAGGAGGGATTCAAAGCGGAAAAATAGTCCTGCGCGGTCCGGCGCAGAATGTCCCACAGGCCGGCAAGCGTTTCCTGCCGTACCGCGGTGTACAGCAAAAAATCCGTCCGCTCGGTGACGGCCCGGACATTGTGGCTCTCGGCCGCATGCAGAAACAGAAAGATGATCTGGCAGTACAGGTGGCGCAGATATTCGGGGGACGTGCCCTCGCACCGGCTGATCTCTGCGTACATCCTGCCCAGCGCGGCGAGCGTTTCCTCTCCGCGGTTGCTCCGAATCAGCTTTTCCAGCTGGCTGAGCGCGCTTTTCCCGCAGGAAAACACCGTCTGGTTCATAGGCCTTTCCGGGGAATGCCCGCCGTGGAAAAACAGCTCCTCCTCCGTGGGCTGCGCATGGCGCAGCAGCTCCGCCGTTACCTCCCGCAGCGCGGCAGTGATCTCGCTCAGATCCAGCGGCTTTTCTACATAGCAGGCGGCCCTCAGCCGGATGGCGCCCTTCAGATATTCCTTGTCGGAATAGCCGCTCAGAAAAATGAACTGGCACGCGGGCAAAAATTCCCGCACGGCGGCCGCCATTTCCAGCCCGTTGCGCCGCGGCATTTTGATGTCGCTGATGATGATCTCGGGGCGGAACCTGCGCGCCTGCTCCACGGCTTCCTCGCCGTCGGTGGCCAGATGTACCTGCGTTACGGAAAGCTCCTCCCACGGGATATGCTCTTTCAAAACGGTGCGCGGCATCGCCTCGTCGTCGGCAATCAGAACGGTAAAGCTCATGGCATTCATCTCCTGCCCGGATTTGTTGTCTCAATAATATATAAAATGCGACAACTATTCAAGTGAATTTAGTTCAAAAAATAAAAAACAGGCCAAACAACATAATTTTGCCCTCCTTTCAAAATTTTGTCCCGTTGTTTTTGGATGGCGGCTTTGTTAGGATAAGAACAGCGAAACCGGGCGCCGCAGGACGCACGAAGGAGGAGACGCGATGAAGAAAAAAGGAAGCCCGCTGCTGCGTGACCTGCGGGAGAACCGCACAAAGTGGCTCATGCTTGTGCCGGCTGCGGTGGTGGTGATCCTGATGTGCTACATTCCCATGAGCGGGATCGTACTCGCCTTCAAGGCGTACAATTATCACGATGGCATTTTCGGCAGCCCGTGGGTCGGGCTTGAAAACTTCCGGTATTTTTTTCAGTCGGGAAAGGCGTGGACGACGACGCGGAATACGGTGCTTTACAATATCGCGTTTTTGTGCGTCAATACATTTTTGCAGATCGTGTGCGCCGTGCTGCTCAGCGAGCTGGCGGGGAAATATTTCAAACGCATCACGCAGTCGGTGATGTTTCTGCCGTACTTCATCTCCTGGGTGGTCGTGGGCGCATTCATCTACAATATGTTCAATTTTGAGTTCGGCGCGGTGAACAGCTTTCTGCGCTCGGTGGGGCTGGCGCCCGTGGACGTATACTCCAATAAAAACGCATGGCCGGTTATACTCATCGTGGTGAGCGCTTTCAAAAATGTGGGCTACGGCACAGTGATGTATCTGGCGAGCATCGTCAACATTGACGGCCAGCTGTTCGAGGCGGCAGACCTTGACGGCGCCACCATGTGGCAGAAGATATGGCATATCACGCTGCCGTGCATCCGCCCCACCATTGCGATCCTGTTCCTGATGGCGATCGGCACGATCATGAAGGGCGACTTCCAGATGTTCTGGCAGGTGACCGGAAACAACCCAATGGTGCTGGAGGTCACGGACGTGATCGATACTTATGTAACGCGCTCGCTGCTGGACCTGCAGGAATTCGGCATGACAAGCGCCGCGGGGCTTTACCAGTCCGGCCTGTCGTTCGTGCTGGTGCTGCTTGCAAACTACACGGTAAAGAAAGTGGAGCCGGATTATGCGCTGTTCTGAGGCGGCGCCTGCCGGAAAAAAGGAGGCCTTGCCCATGGCGGGCGCAAAACGACGCGCAAAAAAACCGGTCGGCCGGGACCGTGTTTTGTTCAACATACTTTCCTATGCGGTGCTCACGGCGCTTTCGGCGGCGTGCCTGCTGCCGTTCCTGCTGGTGCTCAGCGGCTCCGTGTCCGAGCAGTATTCCATCCAGCTGCAAGGCTACCGGCTCTTCCCGGAAACCATCTCGCTGGACGCATACAAAATGCTGTTCCGCATTCCGCAAGAGCTGCTGCGGGCCTATGGCGTTACGATTTTTGTGACGGCCGTGGGAACCGTCCTGGGGCTCTGGCTCACCAGCATGGCGGCGTACGTGCTGTCCAGCCGCGATTTCAGGTACCGCTACCAGGTGTCGTTTTTCTTTTACTTCACCTCTATTTTCGGCGGAGGATTGGTGCCGTGGTACATTTTTAATACGAAATACCTGCATTTTCACAACAGCGTCATCGCGCTGATCCTGCCCATTCTTATCAATGTGACATATCTGTTGATTTTGAAAAGCTACATGACGAGCATCCCGGAGGCGCTGTATGAATCGGCAAAGCTGGATGGCGCGGGGGATTTTACCATCTACTTCCGCATTGCGCTGCCCCTGTGCAAGGCGGGGCTGGCCACCGTGGGGCTTTTCATCGCGCTGAATTACTGGAACGACTGGTACAACGCGATGCTGTTTCTAGACGAGGGCAGCCGGAACCTGTACCCGCTGCAATACTTCCTGAACAATATCCTGACCAAGGCGCAGGCGATGAACGCCGCCGCCGCGCGCAGCGGCATCCCCGCCAGCGACGTGCCCAGCGAACCGATGAAGCTGGCAATGACGGTGGTCGCCACAGGCCCGATCATCCTTTTGTATCCGTTCCTGCAAAAATATTTCGTCAAGGGCGTTACCATCGGAGCGGTAAAGGGATAACGGGTGGAACCAAAAAAATTCGCAAGAATTTTGAATAAAAAAGGGAGGAACGATCTATGAGAAAGAAAACACGGTTTTGCGCATTTCTGGCGGCGCTGACGATGGGGCTCGGCATCCTGAGCGGCTGCACGGGCGCGCCCGCGTCCAGCGCACCGGCACAGGCGGCTTCCGTCTCCGCGCCGGCGTCCGGCGCGCAGGCGGGAAAGCCGGACACGTCCGAGGCCGTCACCCTGACGATGTACCTGATCGGGGACCGTCCGGTGGACAACGACGAGGTGTTCGCAAAAATCAATGAAAAGCTGAAAGAGGAGATCAACGCCACAATCGACGTCAAGTTCATGAGCTGGGGCGAATATGAGCAGAAATACCCGCTGATCTTTGCGTCCGGCGAGGATTGGGACATCATTTATACGGCGGACTGGTGCTTCTACAACGCGCAGGCTACAAAGCAGGGCTTCTGGGAGATCACGCAAGAAGCGCTGGAGACCTATGCGCCCATGACGGCCGGCAGCATGTATCCCGAAGCGTGGGAACAGGCGAAGGTGGACGGCAGGGTGTACATGCTGCCTATGAATTACAAGGAGATTACCTCCTATGTATATCTGGTGCGCGGCGACCTGATGGACAAATACGATATCAAATCCGTTGCGTCCCTGGACGAGGCGGAGGCTTACATGGACGCCATCGTGGCCAATGAGCCCACGCTCATCCCGTTGGACGTCGGTTCGGACTACGACAAGCTGTTCGTGTTCGACCGTATGTGGCAGAAAGCGAACTGGGAATCCGAGGAAAAGGTAACAGGCGTCGGGTCGTGGCAGGCGATGGCCAGCGTCGGCGAGCTGGACGACGGCGCGGCGGTAAAGGGCAACTTTGAACAGCCGGAATTCCAGGGCGTCGTCGAGCGCCTTAAGGATTGGAAGGACCGCGGCTTCTGGAGCAAAAACGCGGTGGTGAACACGCAGAACAACACCGAGAGCTTCCAGGCGGGAAAATCGGCGCTGGCGCTGTGCAACGTAAATACGGCCAAAAGTATCTATGCGCAGATGACGGCCGAGCACCCGGAATGGGACGTGCGTGTGTTCGACGCGCAGGAGGATGTTCCCCCGGTCCTGAACTCTTATCTGGCCAACGGCATGAGCATCTTCTCCAAATCCCGCAACCCCGAGCGTGCGCTGATGGCGCTGGATTACCTGCGCAACGACGCGGAGATCAACAACCTGTTCTGCTACGGCATCGAGGGAAAGCACTGGGAGGCCTCGGGCGAGCACGGCCTGGTGTCTCTTCCGGACAGCACGAATTACGCCTATGACAGCAACTGCAACTGGGGCGTGCGGAACGATGCGTACTGGCGCGTTGTGGAGGGAGGCATTCCCAACTTTGAAGAGATGAATGAGGTTTGGAAGGAAAACGCTCGCAGCGGGCGCTACCAGACGTTTGTGTTTGACGACAGCAACGTGAAAAACGAGATCGCGGCCATCACTGAAATATTCAACACCGATTACAAGCTGCTGGGCCTGGGCTTTACCGACGACCCGGCCGGCGACATTGCAAAGCTCAAGGAAAAGATGGCGGCGGCAGGCGCGGAAAAGGTGTATGCGGAGATGCAAAAACAGGCGCAGGCTTTTAATAAGGCCAACGGCGGCTGACGAAAAAATACTGCCGGGCAGCGGGGGCGGGGCAAAGGCTCCGCCCCCGCTGCCGTTTGTTTGGTAGGCGGCCCGGCGCTGCGCCGGGCCGAAAAGATGATAAAACAGAAATCAAGGAGGCCGCTATGAAACAGAAAAAACGAATTATCCGCATGCTTGCCGCTGTTCTGGCGGCGTCGGTCCTGGGCAGCTGGGGCGTTCCCGCCCGGGCGGCGGGGCCGGCGCAGGTCATCGTTACCGTGGACGGAGCGGACGTGACGCCCCTGGCCGGCGCGCGCAGGGTGGGCACCAATATCGAAATGTCCATGATCAGCGACGCCATGTGGCAGGCGAACGGAAACTGGATGGAACAGAGCTTTTTTGCAGGCGAGCTGGATATGATGCGCTGGGGGTATGACGCCTGGGCCTTTGACTGGGAACAGGAAACACCCCTTTCGGAGAACCGGTACTGGGGCGGGCTGAACAGCCGCGACGCGGCCGGGAGCTTCGGCCTGCGGGAGTTCATCCGCTTTTGCAAGCAGCAGGACATCGTGCCCTTCGTCATGATACCCATTGAATCGCTGGACGCCTTCGGCGGACAGGCCGGCCTGGAAAAGGTAAAGGCGCTGACGGCGTCGATGGCGCAGTACATTGCGCAGGAAGGGATAGAGCTGTGCTACTTCGACATGGGGAACGAGCCCTGGAACAACGGCGCGGGCGGTGTTGCCAACGCCAGGTATCTGGGCAGCCTTTTCCCGGAGTTCCAGCAGATCGTCAAGGCGGCAAACCCCAATTACCGCCTGGTGCTGCAGCGGGCGCCGGAAAATATTTTGTGGAACAGCTGGAACAGCGCGCTCGTCTCGGCGGCGCAGGGGGCGTTCGACGCATATGACGACCACCGCTATGCGTTCTACGGCTGGAACAAGTATTTTGACAAGAACAGCGACGCGCTGCTGGAGCCGGGGACGCCCATCGAGGGGAAAGAGGGCATTCTGGGCGAATGCAACATCGGCTGGACGCCGGTTCAGGACGATTGGAACGCGGGACATGTGCGGGACATGGGCGGCAGCATGGCGCTGCTGAACGCGATGCTGGAGATGATCGGGGACGGCAGGTACTCCCGCATCGTCACCTGGCCTTCGCATTATCCCAGCAAAGCGTCTATTTCGGGCTGTCCGGAAAACGCGTTCGGCTGGTTCGACCTGGACCAGTGGTATCTGGAGGGAAAGACTGTGCGCCTGACGGGCCCGGCGGCCGCGCACAGGATCGTCAACCAGAATGTTCTGGAAAACCGGCTGGGCGCGTCCAGCAGCGCGGAGAAGGTGCGGGTCTACGCATATTGCAATGCGGCGCAGACAGACCTGCGCGTGATCGTGCTGAACAAATGGGACGCCACACAGCTTACGCTGAACGTACCGGAGCAGATGGACTGCGTAAGCGCGATGGTGCTGAGCGGAGAAAGCGTATGGGACACGGCGCCGGAGTACCGCAGCCTCTTCGCCGGCTGCGAAGCCGTGACGGGCGGAAGCTATACGGGCGGCATACCGGGAGAGAGTGTTGTGGTGTACACGTTCAGCTCCGTCGCGCCGGGAAAAGCGCCCGGACAGCCGGAATTGCTGAGCCCCGGGAACGGCGCCGGCGGCGCGGGGACGGCACAGGCATTTGCGTGGACGCCCGTGGACGGCGGGCGGAACTACCGCCTTACCGTATCGCCCAACGCAGACCTTTCTGCACCCGTGATCGATACATACACAGGCATGGCGTGCCGCTACCAGGCCGCGCGGGAGCTTGAAGCGGGAACGACGTATTACTGGCGGGTAACGGCGGAAAACCAGGCCGGTTCCGCGGCGAGCGGGACGGCCTGCTTCACAACGCAGGAAGCGCCGGGGGGCGGGACGGTAACACTGAACAACGACTCGCCCTATTTGTCTTACAGCGCCAACTGGAACCAGCAGGCGTCGGCGGGCAGCTACCGGAACGACGATGCGTCCTGTAAAGAAAAAGACGGCTTTGTGGAATTCACCTTTACAGGCACCGGGGCGAAGCTTTACGGGCTTCGGGGAAACTGGTGCGGCATGGCGGACGCACAGGTGGACTTTGGGGCGCCCGTGCGCATCGACGCCTATGCCGGTACAACGCAGGAGCAGGCGCTTTTGTTTGACACCGGTGAGCTGCCTTATGGGGAACACACGGTGACGCTCACAGTCGCGGGAGAAAAAAACGAAGCGTCCTCCGATACGTGGATCGAATTCGACAAGGTTGAATTGTCGGACAGCCAAAACGGCGCGCCCGTTATAAATAAGGTCGTCTGGAACGACGAAAACCCGAATCTGAAAAAGTTTTCCGTCTGGAAGCACCAGTCGGTCCCGGGCAGTTATCACGACGACGACAGCTCCAGCAATACCTGGAAAGCGCACATCGAATTCAGCTTCGAGGGAAGCAATGCGGTGATCTACGGCCTCAAGGGGCCGTGGTGCGGCCGGGCGCAGATAACGGTGGACGGCGCGGCGGCTGCGGATATCGACGCCTATGCTCCGGAAATGATGCTGCAGCAGGTTCTGTACGATACAGGCACGCTGGAGCCCGGTACACATACGGTGCGCATTACGGTAAAGGCGGAAAAGTCGCCGGAGTCCAGCGGGCGCTGGGTCGAGATCGACCGGGTGGTCTGGCAGTAAGCGGCGCGCAGAGAAAGGAAAGGCTGATGGGAATGGAAACGATCAACGCCGCAGATTGGGGCGTCCTGCCAGGGGACGACGTTTCCCTGGCGGCGCGCCTCGGGGCGCTGCTGTCCACGCTCCGAGAAAGGCCCGGCGTCCGCCTTTGCATGGAGCCGGGGATATATCACTTTTACCCGCAGGGCCTGCCGCTGCACCGATGGAACATCTCGAACCACGATGCGTGCGGCGGGCAGGCGGCGGGGCTGCTGCTGGAGGGCTTTCGCGATTTTACACTGGACGGCGGAGGCAGCAGGTGGGTCTTTCACGCACAGATGCTCCCGTGCCGCGTCGCGCACAGCAGCGGCGTGCGGCTTGAGAATTTTTCCCTGGACCTTGCGCGTCCCGTTTATTCGGAGGGCGTGATACGGGAGGTCCGCCCGCAGCAGATGACGGTGTGGATCGACCCGGAAAAATATCCCTGGCATGTGGAAAACGGCCGCCTTGTTTTTACGGGAGAAAATTTCCGCCGCGCCATGCACCTGTGGCTGGAGATGGATGCAAAGACCCGCGCGCCGGCCTGGGGAACGGAGGACCTGTATTTTTGTACCGAAACCCAGAAGGTGGGGCTGCACCCGGCCATAAAGGCGGCGGCGGGAGACCTGGTGCAGATCACGCTGAAGGGCGGGGAGCATTTTTTTGCGGGCAGCCGCGCCGGCAACCGGCTGGTATTCCGGCACCATCCCCGCACTGCCCCTGCCGTTTATGCCGCGGATTCCAAGGATATCTGCTGTGAGAACATCCGCGTCCATCATGCCGCAGGCATGGGCTTTTTGGCCGAGCGGTGCGAAAACGTCACACTGAAGCGGTTCGACGTGACGCCCTCACCCGGGACGGGACGGTGCTTTTCGGCAGCGGCTGACGCCGCGCATTTCGTCAACTGCGGAGGGAAGGTCGCTCTGGAGCGCTGCCGGTTTGAAAACCAGATGGACGACGGGCTGAACGTGCACGGCTTTTATGCCGTGGTGCGCGGCCGGCCGGGCGCGCACCGTCTGCTGCTGGACTGGGGCCACCCCATGCAGCGCGGCGTGCAGCTGGCACGGGAGGGAGACGTTCTGGCGCTGATGCAGGCAAACGTGCTGCGCCCGGCATGGCAGGGAAAGGTGCGCAGTGTGGCGGAGGACAAGGCGGGAAGAATGGTGGTGGAGCTGGAAACGCCGCCGCCGCTGCCGGAGGAGGGCCACTGGGTGGCTGAAAACCTTACGCTTTCCCCGGAGGTGACGGTGAAACGGTGCGTTTTCCGCGGAAACCGGGCCAGAGGCATGCTGCTCACCTGCCGCAGCGCCCTTGTGGAGGACTGCCTGTTTGAAGTCCCCGGCGCGGCGGTGTATCTGGAGGGCGAGGCGGAATACTGGTATGAATCCGGCGCAACGCGGGAGCTGGTTTTCAAAAACAACCGTTTTGTGAACTGCTCCTACATCCCCGCGTGGGGGGCGGCCCCCATCGTCGCCTGCCCGAAGGCGGCGCATTCCGGCGGCTGGTTCTTCCACCGCCGCATCGCGCTGGAGGGAAATTCCTTTTTCTGTTTCGACGAACGGATTTTGCAGCTTCGCCAGACGGGGGAGATCTGTATGACGGACAACCGATATCGCGCCACGCGCGCCTACCCGCCCCGGAAGGGAACGCGTTACGACGTCGCGGACTGTGGCTGTCTGCGGGAATTCCACGCCTTCCGGACGCAGGAGAAGGACGAAAGCACAAGCGCGGGGGAGACGCAGGCGCGCGCGTCCCGCGCGTAAGATGAAAAGGAGGCGCAGTCCATGAAAAAGCGTTTGGCGGCAGCTCTGTGCGCCGCATCCATTCTGTGGGCGGGGGCGTTCGTCCCGGCCCGAGCGGAGCAGGCCGCGCCGGACGGCGGGCCTGCCGCGCTTGCTCAATTTTTGGACGAGGCCCGTAGCACTGGCTTTGCCTATGTGCTGGAAGGGCAGGACCAGGTGTTCGACGGCGCCAGATGCCTGCAAGGCTCCGCGGAGGATATGGCGCGCCTGCAGGCCAGCAGCCAGGGTACGCTGCTGGTTCGCTACAATACGACGGCGGACACGAACCAGATCATTTTTGCCGCGGGAGGGTCCGCAGAGACGGAAGGGTGCGGGGCGCTTCTGGCGAATGCGGCGCCGTCGGTGGACCGGCAGCGCGTCCAGTTCCCGGGCGGGATGCAGGCAAATCTTGCAGACACCAGGGCGTCGGGCAGCTGGCACACATTTGTGTACAGTGTGGATGCATCGCAGCCGGGCGTTACGGAAGGCAAAACGGTCACCAGCTTCGACGGGAGCGCCGTTACGCAGTATCCGGACTATGCCTCCTGGTTCAACGCCAATGAAACGGTCAACGGGCTGAAGTTCCTCAGCATCGGAAATGTGGAGGGCGGCCTGCCGGGCGCGGGCGGGTTTGTGGGGCGCATCGCGGCAGTTGCCTTTATTCCCCGCGCGCTCAGCCAGCAGCAGGCGGCGCAGCTTACCGGGGAACGCTGGGGACAGGCCCCGCAGCTGCTTTACGCCGCAGAAAATATCGTCATAGAAACTCCGTCCCAGGCGGTGGAGCTGGAGCAGACGCTCGCGGGCCGAATCGCCGCTTTGGACGAGATGACGGTCATCGTGAAATTCAAAAATACGAACACGGGCGTCGGTTCGCTGTTCAGCGTAAGCGACCCCGCACAGGCCGCGGCGCATTTTCATATCTACCAGAACAACGACAGGCTGGGCTTTGAATACCGGGATAGGGACGACCCCTTCTATGAGGCGTCCTGCACGATATATGCCAGAGAGTGGAACACGGTGGCCTTTTCAGCGGGGCGCGATACAGGGTACCGCCTGTTTGCCAACGGCGCTCTTGGGGCCTCGCTGGAAAAAACGGGGGCGGATTACCGCTTTTTGAGCGACGCGGCCTCCTGGTCGAGCTGCAGCGTCGGCAAGACGGTGCGCGGCAACGACCCGGAGGGATATCCCTTCACCGGGACGATCGAGCGTTTGGAGATCTATGCCGGCGCGCTCCCGGACGAGGAGCTGGCCGCCCGCACCGCACAGACGCAGCGCGGGGACGCTTTCGTGTTTTATGCGGGGGACGCGACGGGCTCGGCGCATTTCCGCATCCCGTTTCTGTGGAACACTCCTGACGGGACGCTGATCGCCGGGGCGGACGCCAATTTCGGCAGCGGCGGGGATTCGGCAGAAAACATCGATATCGCATTGCGGCGCAAGCCCAACGCGGCCGGATACGGGGCGATGGAGGGCTGGCAGGATGCGTTCGTGCCGGATGCGATGCACATGCTGGACTATGCGGATGAAAACGGGTACCGCCAGAGATCCGCATCTTTCATCGACGCGGTGATCGTTCAGGATACTTTGGGCGGCGGGCGCATCCTGCTGCTTGCCGACGCCTGGGCCTGGAACGGAGGCCTGTTCCAGCACCTGGCCGATGCGTCCGGCGGCACCGAGATGCGCAGCGTGGCCAGGGGGGACGGCTTCTGTACGATTGGGGGCAAAAAATATCTTCTGCTTTCCGACCAGAACCGGAAGGGGAACGCCAACGGGCAGACGGGGAATATCAACGAAAACACAGACCGGAGCCGTTTTAACTACGCTGCGGATATCTACGGCGCGCCGGACGAAAACGGCCGTTACCCGGTCTACCATCTGAACGGGACGCCCAGGGCGTACAAGGCGGTGGGCACGCCCGTCAGCGATGCGAACCTGTCGCTGGGCGGGCTGTCGGCGTACAGCCTTACAAAAGAGTATGAGCTTTGCAGGGACGGAACGCTGCTGACCGTGGCCCAGAACGCCGAAAACCAAAGCGCAGGGCCTGTGGAAGTACCGATGAAGATATTCTACGAGGACTCGGAGCTGCAGATGTACAACACCAGCTATATCATGCAGTTTTACAGCGATGACGGCGGCGCCAGCTGGCATACGGACAAAATCATTTCCGGCATGGTAAAGCGGGAAAGCTCCCGGTATTATATCCTCGGTCCCGGGCGCGGGCTGCAAATACAGAACGGCGCTTATGCGGGGCGGCTGATCGTGCCGGTCTATTATCAGGGCGCGCCGGATGCAGAGGTCATTTACAGCGACGACGGAGGCCGGACATGGAAGCACGGCGAAAGCGTTTCCTCCATCTACGGGCTGAGCGAAGCGGCTCCGGTGGAAATGCCGGATGGAAGCCTCAAGCTGTTTTTGCGCAACACGTCTGTTTTGGGCGGAACCGTCGTCGAGGCGACCAGCACGGACGGCGGACAGACCTGGCGGGACGTCAAATCCACATTTGGAAACAACAGCGCGGGCATCAACTGCCAGATGTCGGCCGTCCGGCTCGGCAGTCCGGTGCGCTCCCGTGCGGACGGGAAGGAATATCCGGCGCTCCTGTTGTCCTGCGCAAACCGGAAGGACCGCACAAACGGCAGGCTTTTCATGGGGCTGCTCAAGGAGGACGGCGCATACCCCGGCGGCGCCCGCAAATACCGGATCGACTGGGAATACCAGTATGACGTAACGCCGGCGGGAACGCTGTATGCCTACAGCTGCCTGTCCGAGCTGAATGACGGGCGCGTGGCTCTTTTGTACGAATCCTCCCCCTCTGGCTCCTGGGACGAGGGGCTGCAGAGGATATATTATCGGGAGTTCCAGGCAGAGACGCTGATGAATTGAAGGATATGGGCCGCCGAAGGAACAGGCGGTTCCTCTGGCTTCTCCCATTTGGCCCGGAAGTGGTATATTACAACGACCATGAGAGCGCGGCGCAGGTGCTGCACGGCTGGTACCCGGAGATGGAGCGCATCCTGCAATGCAGGCCCGCCGGAAATGCCCTGTATGCCTGCGGCCATGCATACGCCGGACAGCCAGTGCTCGTCAGCGAATACGGCGGCAGCTGCTTCACGGAAAAAGGCGCGGACGGCTGCGGGATATTCCAGTGACTGCGCTCCCCGGGCGTATGCTTGCCATATCGCGGAACTTACAGCCGAACTGCTGCACGCTCCATTAGTGCAGGACTATTGCTGCACGCAGCCATGCGAGGGGCAGAACGGGCTGCTCGCCTATGACCGCACGCCCAAGGTGCCTTTGGAGCTGATTTGGAAGGCGAATGAGGGCTGAGGCGCCGGAGCGGCAGCCATGCTCCTGGTTTTATATGCAAAAGGTATCAGCAGGCTTTCAGAGATGTACTCTGGAGGCCTGTTTTTTATTGCTGCGCCATAAAAAAGCGCATTTTAATGGCCGCAGGCCGGGGACGGCCTGCATGGCAAAAAAATAGTCTGCGGCTATTTTTTTATATGATGCAGGCTTTGAACGCTGCTTTCAGGCGCGCGAAGAGACATTATTTTCGGTATTTTGCCGTTTGAGGCAACATACCATGGACCATGGGGCTTGCAGCCCCGTACATGGCGCAGCAGACAAAATATGCGGGGGCAGAACAAAATGGGAAAAAGAGCGTATACCATATCCGAGACTTTTATCTCAGACACTTTGCAGGAACGGGAAAGGAACCTGGAAAAATTGGCGGCGGAATACTTTCGTATTCTTGAAAAGCGGCTGGTACATACCGGCGCTTGAGTACAGCGGCTGCAACGAAAGGCAGGGTGAACGATGAAAGCTGCAATTTACTGCCGGTTGAGCAAGGAGGATGAGGAATTAGAAAAAGACGGAAGTGGGAGAGAATCGGAGAGCATCCAAAACCAGAAATCCATGCTGATCCATTATGCGGTCGAAAAGGGATACGATATTTATCAGATCTACTGCGATGAGGATTATTCGGGCGTTGACCGCGCCCGTCCGGCTTTCAACCGGATGATTGAAGCGGCCGGCCAGCACAAATTTGATGTCATTCTGGCAAAAACACAGTCGCGCTTTACGCGTGATATGGAATTGGTGGAAAAATATCTGCATGGGAAATTTATTGAATGGGGCGTTCGCTTCATTGCCATCGTGGACCATGTGGACACTGCGGACGAGGCAAACAAAAAAAGCCGCCAGATCAATGGCCTTGTCAATGAGTGGTATCTGGAGGATCTGTCCAATAATGTCCGTTCCGTATTGTCCCACAAACGCAGGGAAGGAAAATTTATCGGTTCTTCCGCTTTGTATGGGTATCAGAAAGACCCGGCGGACAAGAATCATCTGGTGATCGACCCGGAAGCAGCAGAGGTGGTAAAGCGTATCTTCGCACTTTATCTGGCGGGCAACGGAACGACCCGCATTGCGAGAATACTGAACGAGGAATGCGTACCTTCGCCGACACAGTATAAGCGGGAGCATGGTGTTGTATGGAAAAGGCCCGCGCGCTACAAAAATGAGGATCTGTGGGGAAAGGCGACGATTTACCGTATGCTGACCAACCGAAGCTATGCCGGAGATATGGAACAGGGAAGACACAAAAAGGTGAGCTATAAATCGAAAAAGACCGTGTGGATCCCGAAAAAAGATTGGATCGTTGTGCCAGGCACGCACGAAGGGATCATCGAACGGGATAGTTTTGAGCGTGTGCAGCAGATGTTGCGCGCGCATGCCCGGGGCGGAGGCCGGGGCACGGTAAATCCACTGGCGGGGAAGGTGGTTTGCGGGATATGCGGTTGCACGATGGAGCAGACCGCTTCGGGCTGCGCCGGCAAAAAAACAGGAAAGGCGAACCGCTACTTTCGCTGCCGCACTTCACAGCGGGACAAAACACGCTGTCCGGGGCAGAACTATATGCCGATGGAGCAGCTGCAGGAGTTGGTACTGGAGCGGACGCGCTTCCATATCGCTGGGCATCTGAAGCCGGAATGGTTTGAAGCGGAACAGATAAAATCAGAAGCGGAGCAGTGCCGCCAAGCGAAACGTGAGGAATTGGAACGTCTGAAGGCGGAAATACAGCGCCGCCGGAAAGCAATGCAGGAACTGTATCTGGATAAAAGCAGCGGGACCGTCAGCTCCGCGCAGTTTGCGCAGATGAACCGTGCTTTTTTGGACGAAGCAGATCGCCTTGAAAAAAGGTGCGTGCTGTTGGAAGACGCCCTGGCGCGGGCAGCGAACACGCCAGGGCAGAAAAAAACGCTGGAGCATTGCTTCAATGCAGCCGGGGAAATAAAAGCGTTGGACCGTGAGCTGGCCTGCCTGCTGATTAGAAAAGTAGTAGTGTACCCTCCCGATGTCATGGAAAACACCCGGAAAATTGAAATTGACTGGAAGTTTTGAACAAAAGGGGCTTTAAAGGCCCGGAATTGTGGGGTTGGTTGAGCCTACCCAGGTGGGATATACCTCGCTGGAGGCGACGTTTTTGATGTAATCGCGGAACGATACCGTCACGTTCTGCACATTGGCCGAGGGGCGGCCCAGGTGCACCGTGATCTTTTCGGGGATGATGGGCTGGTCCAGAATGCGCGGGCGGCAGGCAGACAGCGGGGTGGGGCCGGAGGATTCGCCGCCCTCGAACAGCTTGTGCGTGGGGATATCGAAATCCTCAGGGAGACTGCGCACGGTGTAGGCGGCCGTTTCGTCCTCCTCCACAGGAATCATGAGCAGTTCCAGCAGGCTTACCTCACCGTCGAATACCTGCACACCCGCCACATGCACGGGGTCATAGCCCTCATGCTCGGCGGTCACGTCCACCACGGCATAGGGCAGGACGGTACGGTTGTTTTCGTCCAGGGAGTAAGAGCGGGGCGGGCAGGCGATGGCAACGTCGTCGGACAATGCCTCGGGACCGGTGGTGACGGTTTTGTCCGGGATTCCGGTGCCGGAACGCTGGGATATGGTGACGATGACGTCAGGCACGGGCTGCGCGTTGCTGGCGGCGAAGCTGCGCAGGCGCAGAAAGCCTGTGCCGGTAAGGTCCGCCGCGGCGATGGCGGCGGTGATGTTTTGAGCGGGTGAAGGCGCGCGGGGTGCGGTGCGGCACCTGCACTGCGGCGCAGCGGCGGCGGGCTCCGCACCCGGAGCGGCACCGCTGCTGCCGCATGCGCACATGGCGCGGCCTTGTTTGTCAGAGTTCATACAAACACTCCTTTCTTGTCTTAGGATATTCTTTGAAAACCTGTGCTGACACCCGGGCTCCCTCTTCCTTTTTGCCGTTGTTTGGGATATACTGGTTTTAGACCCGAATCTTGGAGCGAACGGAGGGCGTTTATGGAATTTACGATTGAAAATAATTTTTTGTGCGTGCGAGTGCAGAGCAGGGGCGCTGAGCTGTGCAGCGTGGTGAAAAAGGAAACGGGCGAGGAAATGCTCTGGCAGGCGGACCCAGCTGTGTGGAACCGGCATGCGCCTATTTTGTTCCCCTACTGCGGGCGGCTGAAGGGCGGCGCGTTCACCCACAACGGCGTGTCCTATGAGGGCGGCCAGCACGGCTTTGCCCGGGATATGGAGCACGCGCTGGTGGAACAGAGCGGGGACAGCGTGACGCTGTGCCTGGAGGCAAATGTGCTGACGATGGAAAAATTCCCGTTTGCATTCAAGCTGTTTTCCACTTTCCGGCTGGAGGGCGTGACGGTGCACCACGACATCCGTGTGGAGAACGACGGCGGCGAGGTGATGCCCTTCGCCTTCGGGTACCATCCCGCGTTTCTGTGCCCGTTCGACGCGGCGCATAAAGCGGAGGATTACGTGCTGCGGTTCGATACGCCGCAGACGCCCACCGTCATCGAAACCGGGGAGGACGACGGCCTTGTGACGGGCGCGACCCGTGTTTATTTTGAAAGTGAGACAGACATTCCGCTGCATGACGGCATGTTCGACCACGACAGCACCTGCTTTTCCCGGCTGACGGCCGGGAGCCTTTCCATTGTGGAAAAAGAGACGGGCCGCCGCGTGAGCGTGGGGATCGAAGGCTACCCCTATGTGCTGATATGGAGCGCAAAAGGCCCTGTCCGCTATGTGTGCATCGAGCCGTGGAACGGCTTGCCGGACGCGCGCACGGCCAGCGGCATCTGGGAGGAGAAGCCCGACACGGTGCGCCTTGCGCCTGGCGAAAGCTGGAGCACCGGCCTTGCGATGACGTTCGCACGGTGAGGCGCGCGTTTATTGGAAGCACGCGGCACGGCCGCGCCGAAGGAGGTTTGTTTATGCTGACACGGGACAGCCGCATCGGCGAGATCTATGCGACGCCCATTGGGCACGACATCATCCATACGTTGCTTTTGCAGACGGGCCTTCCGGAAAAGGCCGTCGCCAACCCTGTGGTGCGCCGCCTTTCACTGCGCGCTTTGCAGAAGCTGGCGCCGGGCAGGCTGGACGACAGCCTGGTGGATTCCCTGCTGGGCCTGCTGAACCATGAAACGCAGACGCCGCCCGCGCCCACAGGCGGCATCACCCGCAAATGGTGGAAGGAGGCCGTGGCCTACCAGATCTATCCCCGCAGCTTTGCGGACTCAAACGGCGACGGCGTGGGCGATCTGCGGGGCATCCGCGAAAAGCTGCCATATCTGAAGGAACTGGGCGTAAATCTGCTGTGGCTCTCGCCCGTATACGATTCCCCCAACGACGACAACGGCTATGACATCCGGGATTACCGGAAAATCATGGCCGAGTTCGGCACCATGGAGGATTTCGACGCCCTGCTGGCTGAGGCACATGCGAACGGCATGAAGCTTATCATGGACCTTGTGGTGAACCACACCTCCGACGAGCACCCCTGGTTCCAAAGTTCCCTGCGCGACCCCGACGGTCCCTGCCGGGACTATTACATCTGGCACAAAGGCAGGGACGGAAAAGAGCCGAACAACTGGGTGAGCTTTTTTTCCGGCCCCGCGTGGAATTACTATCCCGAACGGGACGAATGGGCGCTGCACCTGTTCAGCAAAAAGCAGATGGACCTGAACTGGGATAACCCCGCGCTGCGCCGCGAGGTCTATGACATGATCGACTGGTGGCTGGCCAAGGGCGTGGACGGTTTCCGCATGGACGTCATCAACCTGATCTCTAAGGACGGCCTGGCTGACGGCAGCGAGGCGTTGGCGGGAGCCATCGGCCTGCGGGGCATCGAGCATTATTTTTACGGCCCGCGCCTGCACGAATATCTGGCAGAGATGCGGCGGGAGAGCTTTGGCCGTTACGACGCCGTCACTGTGGGCGAGACGGCGGGCCTGGGCATGCAGATGTCCAAAATGCTCACCGCGGAGAGCCGCGCGGAGCTGGACATGGTGTTCAACTTCGACGCGCTGGAGAACCCGGGCAAGACCCGCTTTGACGATTACCGGTACGACCTGCGCTACCTGAAAAAATACCTGTTGGACTGGCAGCAGAATTACGGTGACAACTGCTGGATGAGCCTGTTTTTTGAAAACCACGACAACCCGCGCATGGTGAGCAAAGTGAATCCGGACCCGGCTGTGCGCGCGCCGCTGGCAAAGCTGCTGGCGACGCTTCAGCTCACGCTCAAGGGCACTCCGTTCATCTATCAGGGGCAGGAGCTGGGCCTTGCCAATGTGGATTTTGCATCCATCAACGAGATCAACGACGTGGAGAGCCGCAACCTGTACCAGGAGCTGTGCGGCAAAATGCCGTCGGAGGAAGCGTGGAAGCGCATCCTGGCCGGCACGCGGGACCATGCCCGCGCGCCCATGCCATGGAACGCGGGGCCCAACGGCGGCTTTACCGCAGGAACGCCCTGGCTGCGCATGGCGGACGGCTGGCAGACGTGCAATGCCGCCGACGAGATGCGGGACCCGGATTCGGTGTTCCATTATTATAAGAAGCTGATCGCGCTGCGGCGGGAAAACCCGGCGCTGGTATACGGCGCGTTCCGTCCCGTGTTTTTAAAGACGAAAAGGCATGCGGATGTGTTCTGCTATTTCCGTGTGCTGGACGGCAGAAAGTTTTATGTGGAATGCAACCTGACGGCCCACCAGACGCCGCGCCCGGCGCCGCTCTCCGGCGCACAGGCAAAGCGAATCGGTAATTATGCCGAGGAAGCGCCCGTGTTGCGCCCCTATGAGGCAAACGTATACGAGGTGCTGTGAGCGGGCAGCGGCCCGCCGGAGGGAAACGGCAAAAAGCGTCTTTTCGCATAGCTGCTCATAAAACGGCATCAAGCGCCATCCCTGGTGATATCCTGTGGTGCAAGTAGCTTATCCGTTGGGATAAGGCGGAAAAGTTTCGCCCAAAAGAAAGAGATATGATTGCAGAACTCTGACGGAACAAAGCTGCAACACGCCATACTGAAAGGCGGCAATAAACCGTGGCTCTTTTGTCTGGCTTTTATTTGAAGAATTTTGCACTTATCGCTGCGCCATATCAGTTAGCGTTCAATGGGGTAAACAAGAAGAATATGAACAACCTGCCTAAAGATTTCCATTGAGGCTGTTTCTATCGCTTACCCAATTAAAGCACGGCAACTCATTTTGAGTTGCCGTGCTTTATTAGATGGTTAATATAATGTCCACTGAACAAAAAAAAGGCCACGTGATATCAAGAAATAGCGCCGTTTC
>ERZ826396.416-NODE-416-length-62932-cov-6.000827_pt1 | contig 62932 bp, 58 predicted proteins | sample MGYA00519926_ERZ826396 | MGnify/ENA primary metagenome ERZ826396 (study PRJEB31778, sample SAMEA3449230) | human gut metagenome | biome: human gut; feature: human-associated habitat; material: faeces | place: United Kingdom | collected 2010/2012 ... | reverse complement strand
ATCCAAGTGGCAAAACCCAGATACCTTGCCACTTTGCCACTTCGCCACTTCAACCTCAAAACCACCGCCCCATGTATGACCGCATGGGGCTTTTCTCATGGAAAGGAGAGCCTATGAACAACGACACCAGCAACCGCAGCATCCCCGCAACCGCTTCCCCTCTGACCGTAAAGGAAGCCGCGCCACCTGTAATGATAAAGAAAATCGGAAAGACCACCTACCGCGTCAAAATCCATTTCAGTGAAACGAGCAAAGAAACCATGAGCGACAAAATCAAGCGTCTGATTTTGAATGACAGCGAAAAAAGTTCTTAAACACCCTTGACAAAACGTATCAGAAGATACCCTCCTTTCCGCTATGGAGCGCGCCGGTGCGGACGATCTGCCGGAGGACGCCGAACGGCAGGGATTGGGAACCCCGGCTACCCGCGCCTCCATCTTAGAAAAGCTGGTGCAGATGGGCTTTGTAGAGCGCAAAGGCAAACAGCTACTTCCCACCAAGGACGGCCATAACCTTGCCTGTGTGCTGCCGGAGGTGCTGACCTCTCCCCAGCTTACGGCACAGTGGGAAACGGAACTGACGGCCATTGCCAAGGGGCAGGCCGACCCGGAGGGCTTCATGGCTGGCATTGCAGAAATGACAAGGGGCCTGATTGCAAACTACTCCCAGATCAGTGAGGACGCGCAGAAGTTGTTTCAAGCCGAGCGTGTGGTTATCGGCAAATGTCCGCGCTGCGGGGAAAGCGTCTACGAGGGCAAAAAGAACTACTACTGCGGAAACCGAAGCTGCCAGTTTGTCATGTGGAAGAATGACCGATTTTTTGAGGAACGGGGCAAGGCGTTCACCCCGAAGATCGCCGCCGCACTCCTTAAAGACGGAAAAGCAAAGGTAAAGGGCCTGCGCTCCATGAAAACCGGCAAGACCTATGACGGGACGGTGCTTTTGGCCGATACCGGCGGCAAGTATGTGAACTACCGCGTGGAACAGAGGGGCAAAAACTAAAGACAGCAAGCATAGGGAGTGTAGCCACACTCCCGGCAAAATCCCTGACCCGGCGCACCTGCCGGGCCGGGGATTTTCTCTTTGGGGAAGCCCCAAACCCTTATATTATGTGAAAGGAGCGATTCAATGAGCGAAGTGTTTTCTGTACTGCTTCATAACCGACAGCGTTATGAGCAAGGCAAAGAGGGCCTATGGTTTTCTCTGCCGACCACAACCGAAAAACTGCAAGCAGCCCTGCGGGAAATCGGAATCAGCACCGACAATCCACAGGACTTTTTTCTATACGGGTATAGAAGCCCACAGAAGCGACCTATTAAGCTGCCCCGTGATATGGTGCTGTCCGCAGGCATGGATGAGCTGAACTTCCTTGCCGCAAGATTGGAAAAGCTGGACGCCACCGAACTTACGGAGCTGAACGCCGCCCTGACAAGCCCGCAGAGTGATTTTCACAATATCGGCCAGATTATCGACTATCCCGAAAATGTGGACTTTTATGTGCATTTGCCGGATGTCACCGGCACAGGACAGTTGGGCGACTACTATCTAAACCGTTCCGGCATGGTGGATATGCCGGAGGAATGGAAAGCTGGGATTTTCCTGCCCCGTTTTGGCCTGCATATTGCCAACACAGAGCATGGTGTTTTTACCGATTATGGCTATCTGGTAAAAAGCGGCGACGAATGGCAGCGCGTCCATGAGGGCCAGCCAGTGCCGGAGGAATACCGGGTGATGGCCTATCCCGCGCCGGAAATTCTGCGGGAGGAAAGCAAGGTGCAGCCGGAGGCGGCAGCGCCTACAAAGGCCCCGCAGCCTGTCACCCCCATTCTCTTAAACGGCCAGAACAGCGCCGAGCGCATGAAAGAGATCACCGACCGGCTGGAAACCGGCATACAGGAGCTTTTCGAGAGTGAACGCTACAAAGCCTATCTCACCACCATGTCCAAGTTCCACAGTTACAGCTTCAACAACACCCTCCTGATCGCCATGCAGGGCGGACAGCTTGTGGCGGGCTACAACAAGTGGAGGGACGATTTTCACCGCAATGTAAAGAAAGGCGAAAAGGCCATCAAGATACTGGCCCCGGCCCCGTTCAAGGCGAAAAAGGAAGTGCAAAAGCTGGACGCACAGGGCAGGCCGGTGATGGGTAAGGACGGAAAGCCTGTTACCGAAGTACAGGAAATACAGGTTCCGGCCTTTAAAATCGTTTCCGTCTTTGATGTGAGCCAGACCGAGGGGGAACCGCTGCCCTCTATCGGCGTGGAAGAACTGACCGGCAGCGTGGAACGCTACGGGGAATTTTTCAAGGCGCTGGAACAGACCTCCCCGGTTCCCATTGGTTTTGAGGACATTCCGGGCGGTTCCCACGGCTACTACCACCTGACGGAAAAGCGGATCGCCATTCAGGAGGGCATGAGCGAATTACAGACCCTAAAGACGGCCATCCATGAGATCGCCCATTCCAAGCTCCACGCCATCGACCCGGAAGCCACGGCCATAGAGCAGGCCGACCGCCCCGACAGCCGCACCCGCGAGGTGCAGGCCGAAAGCGTGGCCTATGCCGTCTGCCAGCACTACGGGCTGGACACCTCCGACTATTCCTTTGGCTATGTGGCCGGTTGGAGTTCAGGCAAGGACTTGAAAGAGCTGAAAGCCTCCCTTGAAACCATCCGGGCCACCGCCCATGAGTTGATTACCACCATTGACGGCCACCTTGCCCAGCTTCAGCAACAGCGGCAGGCCCAGCAGGAACAGCCGCAGGCCGCACCGCTGGAACAGGCCGCCGAGCAACCAGACCCGGACAGTGTATTTTCCAAGCTGTCCCCCAAGCAACAGCAGGAAATGACCGCCAGCGTAAAGGCCATGCTGCAAACCCTCATTGACGCGGATTTGAAATCCACCGGCGAAGTGTCGCAGGGAACCAAGGAGGCGGCGCAGGCGCAGGGCTTTACCATTGCCGGGGATGGAACGCTGGAACAGGCAGAAGCCCCGCAGGAGGCCGCCTACCGTCTGGAAAGCGGCGAATATCTGTATATCCAGACATCGGAAACCGGATACGATTACACACTGTACGGCCCCGACTACAAAGAACTGGACGGAGGCCAGCTTGACAATCTCGACCTATCCCTTGCGGAAGCCGGAAAAGAAATCCTTGCCATCCATGAGTTACCGGCTGGGACAATGGAACCCCTGACCGGCGACAGGCTGGATGATTTTCTGGAAGCTGCTGAACAGACCAACGCCATTCCCCAGCCGCAGGCGTGGAACGGGATCGACGGCCTTTTGAATGGAAAGCCGTTCATGCCGGAGGCGTCCCCGGCTGACCGGGCAGCCGCCCTGATTGAGCTGGCGGAGAAAAACGCCCCGCGTCTGGGCAGCGAGGAACGGCAGTTGATCGTGGCCTATGCCGAGGCCGTGGGCGATAACGACAAGGTGATCGGGCTTATCAACCGCCTGTGTGAACAGGGCTATGAACTACAAAAGGGCCAGATGGATTCCTTTGTGAAAAGCGAGATCGAAAGTGAGATTGCCGTTGCTAACGCCCAGCGGCAGATCGCGCAGAATCCGGCAGCGGAGCCGGTTGTCACGATCCTTTGGAGTGAAAGCCCCCATCTGAAAGACGGCCAGCAAATGCCGCTGCATGAAGCCGAGGCCGTTTTCAAGGAGCTGGACAGCGCCAGACGCCATGAACGGGAGCAACCGGGCTATACGGGCCATTGGTACGACAAGACCAAGTTCCGCATTGACTTTACCATGCAGGGCCAGCCGGACAACTACGAGGGGCGGCAGGACTTTGGCGACGGGGACGGTTCCCTGATCCAACATATCCGGGGCTACCACGAATACTATGCACAGGATGAAAGCTGGAAAAACCATGTGCTGCACCATGAGGGGCCGAAGGCATGGGAGGCGGACAAGGCCCAGCGGGATATGCTGCTGCATGAGTTTGTTCCGTATATGGAGCTGCATTGCAATCTGGCCGCTATGGAGCAGGAGGCCCGGCGTCCCCTGCGATCCGGGGAAACCCTGACGCCGGAACAGACCGCTTATTTCAACGCGGTTTTGGACTATGTAAAGGAGTGCCGCCCGCTTCTCAATCAGGGCCAGTACCACTTGCCGGAGCCGCCGCAGCTTGCCGACTTCGACCAGAGTTTGCAGGACTACAAAAAACAGATCGAGGCAGAGCTGGAACAGGAGGCCGCCGCTTCCGGGCTGACGGTGGAGGAATATGTTGCCTCTGACTATGAGGCCCCGGTGCAGCCCAACTTTTCCATCTACCAAGTGCCGCCCGGCCCGGAGGGGCGCGACTTCCGCTATCGTTCCTATGAGGAATTGCAGGCGGATGGGCTTTCGGTGGACAGGAAGAATTACCAGCTTGTCTACACTGCGCCGCTGGACAAGGACACTACGCTGGACGAGATTTACCGCCGCTTCAACATGGAACATCCCGCCGATTACAAGGGACATTCCCTCTCGATGGGGGATATTGTGGTGTTCCGGCAGGATGGAAAACAGACCGCCTACTATGTGGACGAGGGGGCCGACTACCGGCAGGTGCCGGAGTTTTTTGTCCAGCAGGAAAAGCAGCTCACGCCGGACGAGTGCATGACCGGCGAACAAATCCAGACGCCAAGGGGCCGTTTCTATCTGACCGACAGGAGCCGGGAACAGATGGAGGCCGCCGGGTATGGATTCCACCACCAGTCGGAGGACGGCAGGTATCTTATTATGGCAAACGGCACAAGGGCCTTTGCCATCCCCGTCCAGCAGGAAAGTCATATCAAGACGGTGGAAATGTCCACCGAGCAGAACTACAACATGATTGACGGCATGATGAACAACGCCCCGTCTATGGAGGAACTGGAAGTAAGGGCAAAAGCCGGAGAACAGATTTCTCTTTTGGATGTGGCCGAGGCAGCCAAGGCGGAGGCCAAAAAGCCCAAGCAGACCCGAAAGACGACGCAGAAGCAAAAGAAACCGTCCATCCAGGCGCAGCTTGCCACCGCCAAGGAGGAACAGAAAAAGAGGCCCCCGGCGCGAGAAAAATCAAAAGAAATGGAGGTATGAGGAATGTATTTCACCGTGGGAGAAGAAAACCTGATCTGTCTGTACCACAACGCTGACCGCCGCAGGACGGCGGCAAATCTCCGGGCAGCTTTGCCGGACATGGACAAGGAAATGGCGGCGCTGGCCTGCCAGACCGCCGATAAGCTGGACGCCATGAGCGACGCCGACTTTACGGCGCAGCGGTTCCACTTCACAGACGAGTGATCCAAGTATAGCAAAAGCGCCGGGAGCAGGGACTGTATGGCCTCTGCTCCTGGCGCTTTTATGATTTGACTATTAGCCTATTATATCAAATGAAAGAGTTCCTACTGCTGGATTTATATTATCGTTAATCTCAAAATTGCTTTGAAAGACTATATTACAAAATTGCTTTGCTGTATGTGTATATGAATATAAATTCCCGCCATCTTCAGTAGCTGAACCAATACCAATTCCAGCAAATATTAACCAGCCTGTAGCCAATAGATTCTCTGTTTCAACAGATGTGATCTTTATTTCACCATCACAAATATTATCCCTGAGAAACAAAATATCAGAAAACATTGTGCGATCAACTTGCAACATCATTCTGCGGTATGTTTGATGCCCAATCGTCCATCTGAAGGACTTTATCAAAGAAGGCAACCCTAAAAGTTTGTATAAATTAATTGGAATTGAAACAGAAGATGTAGAGGGAGATGCCGGTGTGTTTCAGTTCCAGCCGGTTGGATTCGGCCAGCAGATTTGGGAGCCGATTTTGAACGCGGCTGTAAAATCAAATGCAAAATGGGTCGTTGTAGAGCAGGACGAGCATAACGACATTCCCAGCCTGGAATGTGCGAGAAGAAGCCGCGAATATTTGAAGCTTCTTGGCTGGTAAAGAGTTTTGATGCCCTGTGTATCCTCGCTATTTTTCGCTCCACCAAGTCAATCCTTACAAAAGGCGGTTTGCGCAGAGGTGGGGACATGCGTTTTCTGCCGGCGGCAGAGATGTTTGCAATGTGGCTGGTTGCCGTGCCGCTGGGGGTTCTTGGTGGTTTGGTGTTTCGTCTGCCCGCATTTTATACCGATTTGTTTTTGCATTCCGACCAGATGATTAAAGCGGTTTGGTGCGTATTCCGGTTGCACAGCGGAAGATGGATCAAAAAATCAGCACCAATTCCAACACGGGAGCGGCAAGCGGAGAGTCCCCTGTGTGAGCCGCAAAACACACTTTGAAAAGCGCTGTTTTAGTCTGTCGAAAAGCATATGTTTGTGTTTTTCGACAGGCTGAAAGTTCCTGTGCAAAACAGCCCCGTTATTTGTTAGTCGGGGTTACAAGGCAAGCGGTTTGAGAAAAATAAGCAAAATTTTTTGGAACCAAACAGCCGAAAAAATTTGAAGAAAATAAAAAGGACACCGTGGTAGTGTATAATAAAACAAGTTTATAGTGTTCAGCAAGGACAGTGTGGCATGGAGTCACACTGTTGGAAGTTTCACCTCGGCCCATACTTGTGGGTGCGCCGTGCAATGCGGTGAGGCGTTCAACACGGAAGTCTCATTATCCCATGCAGACCGTATGGGCTGCTCCTGCCTCGGGTGGCTCCCGGCTGTCGGTGGTGTCTGATCCCTCTTTGATAGCTGATAAGATAAGTACATCTTTTCTCGCTACAAAAAGATTATGGCGCACCCGCCGCACGGTATACCCACATGGACAGACCGTTTATCCTGTTGGACGGCGACAAAATGACACATCTGTTTGTGGCCACCAATGACGGCAACGAGGCGGGCTTTCCCACGCTAACACGCTCATGGAACGCCTGTATTCCGTTAAAAAAATCAAAATCCATTGCTCATGAAATTAAAGGTGAAATTCAATTAGGCGTTATAAACAGCTATATTTGCAAGGCTGTGATTATAGCTATTATTACGCTGGTGCTATTTTGTGCTATTAAATTAGCCAGCGTAAATGATCTGGTCGATTTTATATAAGCTAGCTTTGGTTGAATCAAGGCTACCCATCATTATGTTTTACGTTTTTACCTTAAATTTCACCTTTATTGGTTTTATATTAAGTCAACAATTGGAACAATAGTTTTCAATACGCCAATATAGATTGTTTTTTGGGTTCTATTGCTGTTAACTTTTTATGAGTTGTTTATTAGCTTTTAAATTTGAAAGGGTACTTTAATCATAAAATCGCATAAAAAGTCTTTTTGAAGTATTCCTATAAGAACCCTTCGACCACTCCGAGTATCCATATGGATACTCGGAGTTTTTTTGTAGGAAAACCACCGGCTATGCCGGTGGTAAATCCAGCTTTAGCGAGGGATATGAAATAAAAACTCCTTTTGATATAGTAGAGGTGCGGTCTGCCAACTGCACCCAAATATCAAAAGGAGGACATTCAAGAATGAATGACACGAACAGTTTAGCACATACAAAATGGAACTGCAAATATCACATAGTATTCGCACCGAAATACCGCAGAAAAATATTTTATGGAGAGCAGCGAGCGGAGATAGGAAAAATAATGAGAGAACTATGCAATTGGAAACAAGTGAGCATAATAGAGGCAGAGGTGTGCCCTGATCATATCCATATGCTTGTGGAAATACCACCAAAAATGAGCGTATCAAGTTTCGTAGGATTTCTCAAGGGGAAGAGTAGCTTGATGATACATGAGCGGCATGGAAACCTGAAATACAAGCATGGAAATAGATCTTTTTGGTGCAGAGGATATTATGTGGATACAGCAGGTAAGAACACCAAAAAGATCGCGGAATATATCCAAAACCAACTAAAAGAGGATCAGATTTCGGATCAGATGACGCTCAAAGAATATGTAGACCCGTTTACGGGTAGCAAGTAACATTCCCCATGCAAGTGGCAGACCGTCAAATGCGCCTTGAGGCGCTGCTTGTAACAGAGCCTTTAAGGCGCATCTGAAATACCACCGGCTATGCCGGTGGATTTTTATTGTCCATATGAAATACTCGGACCAAGTTCATGTGACAGAAAAGATATCAGTCGATTTTGTCGCATAAAATCAATAGAAAACGGGCTTTTAGGAATTGTTCCTAAAAGTCCGTTTTCTATTGATGTCAAAAAATATTTTTTTGCTTTCGCCGCGAATTTATCACACGGGATGTAATGAATTCATGAAAGTAACTCCTGGATTGGCATTTGCGGTTTCTGTTTTAAATCGTTAAGTACAATCAGCTTTGAGAGCCACACAGTTGGAAAAAGAGAAAATCCTGTCGTATATGTAACGAAAAAACGCCTTGCTGATTTTGAACTCAGTATATAAAAGGATATATTAGGTTTTTTGGTTATAGAATTTGGAATTTATTACACATTACAATACTCCCGGGGAAGTCCAGTAGGGGGCAGGTGCTGTTTCCCAATCGGGCATGGAAAGTGCATAGGGGTCGTAGACAATGCGCCCGCCGCGAAGCGTACCCATGCATTCAAAACGAAGGTTCCCCGCTATGCGTGCATGGCCGCTGTCTGCAAAATGGATGGGGCCTTCAGCGACGCGCAGAATGGCGATATCCGCACATGCATCCGGCGTCAGTGTGCCCAGCGAAGGGCGCTGCAGTACGGCAGCCGGATTTACCGTTACGCGACGGATAATCTCATTTATCGGCATTCCCATGCTTAGGTATTTGGACATGACGTGGACAAGCCCAATCACGGGGCCGGCAACATTGTCGATATACAGATCGGTAGAAATTGTGTCCGGCGTAAAGCCTTGAGCCAGCGCGGGCACGGCGTTGCGCAGCCAGAAACTGCCGGCCCCATGGCCGAGGTCGAAGTAAATACCGCGCTCGCGTGCCGTGAAGAGGAATTCGCTGACGCGTCCATCCCTGTCCAGCACCGGGAACTGCTGTGCATACATATGGGTGTGGATATCGCCGGGACGCAGATGCTCGAGCAGCAATTCGGGATAAGTGCGTCCCGGAAGCGTGGGCTGGAAGTCTGCCATACATGGTTTTCCAGAGTGTTCTCCGGCCTCTACCATGGCGTCTACGGAAGCCCAGGGAGTATGGTGACGGTCAAAGGGTTTATGCACCCAGTAATGTGCGGTCTTAATTCCCACAACTTCTTGGTACGCTTTGGCGGTTTCTGCTACGAGTGCGGGATGGAAGGTCGCTGGGTCATCCTCGCCGGTCATGTGGATCATGCCTTTGTCTGATATATTGAGAAAAGCAAGCACCCGGGTCTCGGCCTTATCGATAACTTCCTCTTTAAAGCGGGGAAAATCCTGCCAGCCGCAGGTGCCGGCATCAACGGCGGTTGTCACCCCGTTTTGAAACATATGGGCATCAGGGTGAATGGTGGGAAGGCTATCGCGGGCAAATGGAAAAGTGGGATAACAGTGGCAATGCATATCAATAAGGCCGGGGGTAACATAGCAACCGGATACGTCCAGGATTTTAGTCGCCTGTATGCAGGCAGAGGTGCCTACAGAGAGAATACGTCCGTCCCGCACGGCAACGTCGGCCGTGCGGAAAATACCGTTGGCAGGATCAATTACCTGTCCGCCCTGCAGAAGGATGTCGCAGGATATTTTTTTCATTGTTCAGTTCCTCAATTCTCAAAATGGATCACCGGCAGGGGGATGCGCGCAGCATTGAGCGCACGGATGGATAAGCTGCGTTTTTCAGGAGGAGCCCCACGCAGAGCATGCAGCGTCACCTGGTATTCAACGCCGGCATTCATATCAAAATAGTTGTCGGAAAGGGAAAGTCCGCGCATATCTCCTTCGATACGAGTTTGCCTTGCAAAAGCGTCCGTACATAAAGTCAGGTGTAGGGCGCCGTCCGGTGAATATGAGCTTTTACAGGATATTGTACAAGAAGGAAGCACGCTATCTTTGTATTCGCTAAAATAGCGGAATGTTTCAGTGCAGGGAATTTCTGGAATTTTTGCGCAGATATAGTACCACCGGCGGCGGTTTGGTAAAATGATGTTGGGCGTAAACCGGCCCCCGACGCGCAGGATTTTCAGACATATGCAGGAATAGGGTGGGATCTGCGCGTGCAGAGTTTCCGCGTGGACACAAGTTCCCAATACACTGGACACGCTTACATTTACGTTGCCGCTGAAGGCGGAAGAAGTTGTATTGGAGACGCAGATTTCTGTCTGGTCTTCATTCAGGGGATAGAGGAGCACGCTTATGGGGGCAAAGGCGCGCCGCAATGCGTAATATGCAGCTTTTGGTATGAGGTCGTAATCTATGACGCTCCAACTGTGGCAGGGCCAGCTGTCATTCAACTGCCAAACCAGAGCCCCTGCGTTGAGAGGCATGTTGCGGCGGTAGTGCTCTACGGCACATTGAAGCGCGTCTGCCTGCACGAGCATGGAAAAGTCTACAGCCTGTTCCAAGGTTTCCGGCATGCCTGTGTGGAGGCGCAGCAGAGCCTCCATATGTGCCGGGCCTGCGGCATCCTTATTAAAGTAATCCCAGCCGAAGCTGTTTTGCTGCAGTTCTGCGGCGGGTAGCCAGCGCGCGGCGGTTTCCAGTGCGGGTGCGGCATGAACGCCGAACTCGCTGGCAAAACGGCAGTTGTCCAATCGATAATCCGTATAGGGGATATCTTTGAACCAGACATCCCAGTTGTGACGGTCACCGGCCTCAGCACAGTTGGGTTCCGGTCCGCCAAAAGGCGAGCTGGGCCAGTATAGGCGCGTAGGGTCCAATTCGGTGAGCCAGGATGGAATATATTGTTCAAAAAGGCGGAGGCCGTTCATCGGACGGTTGAGGCCGATCTTCCGGCAGAGCATCTCGCTTTCTACATTGCCCACCCAAAGGGCGATACAAGCGTGATTGCGCAGGCGAATCACGGCTTTTTCCACTTCAGTATGTACGGCCTGTAGAAACCCGCGGTTGAAGTCCGGATATTCTCCGCAGGCAAACATGAAATATTGCCATATGAGGATGCCGAGCTTGTCGCAGCACGCATAAAAAAGATCGTCCTCATAAATACCGCCGCCCCACAGGCACAGCATATTCATATTGGCATCCCGAGCAAGATGCAGCAGTATTTTGTAACGTTCTTCGCGGCCGGGCAGAGTCAGAAGATTGTCTACGGGAACCCAATTGGCCCCACGCCCGTAAACCGGAACGCCGTTGAGACAAAACTGAAAAACAGAACGGCCGTCCTTGTCTGTGGTATTCACCTGCACAGTGCGCACGCCGAAAGAAAATTCCCGGGTGTCCAGAACTTTGCTGCCGCAGTACAGTACGGTACGCGCTGTGTACAGAAAAGGCTCGCCCAGATCCCAGGTCCACCAAAGTCGGGGCGAGTTCAGCAGCAGGTGCGTCTGGAAAGTGCCATTCTTGACATCCGCGCGAACGGCAACGGCAACATGCTCTCCTTCCAGCAGGGAAAATTCTGCGGACAAGCCATCGAGATCGGTGATCTCCGGCGTTACCACGCTGGCAGTGCAGTCAATTTCCGCTGCATCCGGAGAGGCGGTGATGACGGCGAAAAATACATTTTCCAAAACGGGAGAGCACCGTTCTATGAGGTGAATCGGCCTCCAAATTCCAATGGTGGCGAGCCTGGCGCACCAGTCCCAGCCGTAGCCAAAAGCTGCTTTCCGTGCCCAAGCGCGTTCTGTGCTGTAATTGATCCAGAATCCGTCGGGCAGCGAACGTGCAGCCTGTTCCGGCATAGGAAGAAAAATGAAAGCGAGTTCGTTATCGCCGGAGTGCAGCAGAGCTGTGATATCCAACGTATGCGGCACCAGCATATTTTCGGTGCGCCCTGCAGACAGGCCGTTCACATAGACAACACAGTAAGTATCCAGCCCTTCGCAGAAAAGAATATTCTGTGTCCTGGGCTGTACCGCGGTACAGAATATTGTGGTGCGATACACCCAAGTGTACTGTTCTACCCAGACAGCCTTTTCGTCGTTCGCAAAATACCGGGGGTCTTTCAGGAGGCCGTGTACAAGCAGCGCGGTGTGTACATCCTGCGGTACGTCCACGTTCAGCCAGCCGGTAGCGCCGCCTGCGCATACGGTGTCCGCACAAAGAGTGCCGGGCGCAAATCCGGCCAGTTCAAAATTTCGCAAAAGCATAATTGCTCCATCGGCCGCATTGAGTCGTGTGCTACACAAAGCGGCACACGGTGCTACGGCCGGCCGCCATCCCGGCGGGCAGCACGCCGCATTTTTGCAGCGCCGCAAAAAGCGGGCGCCGGATATGGTTGTGCCCGCCGCGCTTTTGCACGGCGAGCAGAAAATCAAAAAATTTCGGCGATCATCTCGATCTCTACGGGGATATTTTCATTGGGCATATTATGTGTGCCCATAATGGTGCGGGCGTGATAACCGCGCTCGTCCAGCACTTCAACCATCAGGTCGGAGAAGCCGTCCACCACATTGTCCAGATCACAGAAGTCTCCGTCGACATTTACAAGGGCTGTCGCCTTGACAATTCCCTTGACACGGTCCAGACTGCCCAGGTAATCGCGCAGTGCACCCAAAAGGATGATGCCGCATTCACGTGCGGCAGCGTAACCATCCTCGGGGGATAGATCGATTCCGATGCGTCCGGCATAGAGCGACTTGCCGGTGATTTGATCTTCGGGCCCATGACCTGAAGTGTACAGCAGATTGCCCACCTGCTTGAGCACGACGATGGGTTTGCGCTTAGAATAACGAATTACCGGTTCTGCGCCGTCCGCAGCAGGAAAATGATTGATGTTTTCCATAATGCCCTCCCGGTCAGCGCAGTTTGAAGATGCAATCGACAGTGACGGGCACATTCTGTGGCAGGTTGTAGGCGCCCATAGCGGAACGTGCGTGCATGCCGCGCTCTCCGAACACCTCAAGCATCAAGTCGGAAAAGCCGTTGATGACGGCCGGCTGGCTGGAAAAATCACCGCCGCTATTCACGAGGCCCAGAACCTTGACGATACACTCGATTCGGTCCAGGTCGCCTACATAATCGGCAGCGCAGCGCAGTGCGTTCAGACCGCACTGGCGGGCTGCGGCATAGGCGTCCTCCAAAGAGACTTCGGTGCCCACGCGCCCGGTGAAAAGCGGCGTGCCGGATTCGTCTACGGGAAGCTGTGCGGAGATGTAAAGCAGACCGCCGGCCTCCCGTGCAGGGACGGCACCCTTGCCCTTACGGTCTTTTTGGGGGAGAGTAATGCCAAGCTGCTGCAACCTGTTTTCAATCTGTCCCATAATAGGATAAACTCCTTTTCTGAAATGTAAATAGACCTTGCTTTGCCTATTTTCGAAAAGCGGTGGGCTCGCATACCGTGCCGTACTCCACCAGCTGTGTGTCATAGGTTCTGGTGACGGGCTGCTGAAGGTCCCCGTCCAGAATACTGGTGATCGTGCGGATGCTGTCCAGTCCCATCTCATACAGGGGCTGGCGGATGCCAGTGATGCGTGGGCCGGAATAATCGTCATCCGGCACGCGCTGGTTGTCGAAGCCTACCACAGACATGTCTTCGGGCACACGATACCCCATGTCGAGAATTCCCATGATGGCCCGCGCCGCAATGCGGTCGCTACTGCAGAAGATCGCTGTGGGCCTAAGTTCTTCCGGCTGCTGCATCAGCTCCTGCGCAGTGCGGTAGGCCAGATCATAATCGCTAAAAATATTACGTAAAAGATCGTCCCGTATGATCAGCCCACTGCTTTGCATCGCCTGCGTATAACCGTTAAAACGCTCCAGGTTAACCTTTTTGTTGGGGTCGCCCATAAAATGCGCAATGCGCCGGTGCTTTTTGGAGATCAAATATTCTACGGCACAGCGGGCGCCCTCTTGGTTATTCACCAGGAACTGATTTACAGGCAAGGATTGAAAGTTGTTTTCAATCAGAAGGAACGGGAAGTTCACGGAATGAAGATGCTCAATGATCGGCTGATCGGTATATAACGAGCCGTATAGAATAATGGCATCAGACACACCGTTGGTAAGGAATTGAATGCATTGATCCCGGTATTGCTGTTCCTTGCCGAGACTGCAGAAGAAAACATTACGCCCTGCCGAAAAAGCCCCGTCCTCGATCCCGCGGATCAACTCTGTAAAAAAGGGGGAATGGAGGTTGCGCAGCAGGATCGCAATGGAGCCGGCCTGTCTGCGCACCAAAGAGCGCGCCGCATTATTGGGGAAATATCCCAGCGTTTTGATAGAGGACTGTACTCGTTCCCGAATGGCGGGGGAAACATTGGACGCTCCATTGATTACCCGGGAAACCGTGGCGAGCGAAACACCCGCATGCTTGGCAACTTCCTTTACCGTTATCATGGTTTATATACCACCAACCTTTACCAAAGAGCGGAGCACGGTTTGCGACCGCCGATTATAGCCAGAAAACAATTTTGAAAACGTTTCATCACCAGTATTGTAACACAGTTGTTTTGGTTGCGCAAGTAGAAAGCTATGGCACCTGATGAAACGTTTTCAAGAAGATGTTGTGAAAACTGCACAAATGAAAGAAATAAAAATAAGAAAAAGCATAGAAAAAACGAGTTTTTGTTGCAAAACGGTTTTTTGTGTGCTAGGATGAATTCGAAAACAGATGAAAACGTTTCATCAAGCGAATCCGGCCGGTTTGCCTGCTTTTACTTATCTGTTGATTGCGTATTCCAAAATATCATTCACTTGAAAAAGGGAGGAAATAGTCACATGAAAAAAGCATTGAGTGTTGTACTTTCCGCGATTTTGGCGATTTCTATGCTTGCCGGTTGTTCCGGTGGCGGCTCCAGCTCTACCGCGTCTGCCTCTGGCAGCGCGTCCGCGCCTTCCAGTAAAACAAACACTGAAAACGTTACCATCAGATTTTGGGATGGTAACTGGAATGAGGAAACCTTTAAGAAAATTCAGGAGCTATGGACCAAGGAACACCCCAACATCACCATTGAGGCCGAGTTCCTGGTGGACAACGGCATGAGCGACAAATACATGCTTGCGCTGCAGAACGGCACCGCACCCGACGTTGTGGCCTGTGCGTTGGATTGGACGACTACCTTTGGCAATGCCGGTCTTCTGGCGCCGCTGGATGAATTCATAGAGAAGGACGGCGTGGACATTAATCAGTATGTGCCGGGCGCGATCGCGGCCTCGACTGTGGATGGAAAATTGTGCGCGCTGCCGTTCCGCAGCGAGACCTATACGCTGTATTACAACAAGGATATCCTTGCAGCTGCGGGCTATGACAAGGCCCCCGAAACGTGGGATGAAGTGAAAGAAATTGCGGCGGCGTGCACCAGCGGTGACGTGGCTGGATACGGCCTGTGCGGCGCGAATTACGGCAACTATTCGTTCCAGTATATCACAATGCTGCGCAGCTCCGGCGGGACGATCCTGAACGAGGACAATACGCAGTCCGGCTTGGGTAGCGAGATTGCGTTGCAGACCGCGCAGCTTTACAAAGATCTGGCTGCCTATGCCCCCGCCAGCATGCTGGAGAACGACAACGTGGCCAACCGTACGCTGTTTGCCAGCGGAAAAATCGCCATGTATATGTCTGGCATTTACGATGCGCCCGAGATCATCAAGGCCAACCCGGACCTAAACTTTGCCTGTGCGATGGTTCCTACACAGAATGGTGCGGAACGTTCGTCTATCCTGGGCGGATGGTCTGTGGGCATTGCCGAGTGCTCCAAAAACAAAGAAGCGGCATGGGAATTCGTCAAGTTTCTGACGAGCCCTGAAGTCGCCGCCCTGTATACCAACACCTTTACGGGCACAGGCGATCCGGCCGCTGCGTTTGCAGATGTACCGGAGGAGATTGTGAAGCCGAACGCAGATGCGTTGGCCTATGCAAAGGCGTTGCCCAGCGTAGGAAGCATCGTCGGAATCCGTCAGGCAATTTTCGATGATCTCTCCCAGACTCTGTCCGACAGCATGTCTGTGGAGGACGCCGTGGCCAAGCTGGACGGCGATGTGAATAAGCTGCTTGTAGGCTGAGTCTGACAGCATTCCCGCAAAGAAGGTACTAAAGCCGGGCCGGCCGGCTTGGCCTTTTTAAGGAGTGAGAATGAAAAACATGGTAAAAAAGATCAAACGGTCCGGCGTGCTGTATGTGGTTCCCGCGTTTTTGATGGTGGCGCTTGTTATGCTGTATCCGCTGGTCTACACGCTGACGATGGGCTTTTTTGAGAATACGCTTTTCATGAAAGCTCCTGAGTTCTGCGGGCTGGATCAGTATGTCACGCTTTTTGGAGATGAGGTATTTCTCGGCTCGATCGGCCATACCATTGTGTGGACGATCGGCAGCGTATTTTTTCAGTTTACTCTTGGTTTTGCAATGGCAATGATCCTGCACCAGGAGTTTGTAAAAGGAAAGACTGTGCTTCGTATTTTTCTGATGGTTCCGTGGGTGTTGCCCAGCGTCATCGGTTCCGCCGTATGGAAGTGGATGTATAATGCAGATTACGGCCTGATCAACTTTGTATTTAAATCGCTGGGGATTATCAGTGAAAACAGGACTTGGCTTTCTTCACCTCAAACCGCGATGGGAGCCGTCATCGCAGTAAACGTATGGAAAATGTTCCCCTATGTCATGCTGATGATCGAGGCTGCCTTACAAGGCGTTTCAAAGGATCTGAAAGAAGCTGCCGTCATTGACGGCGCAAATAGACTGGATATTTTTCGCAACGTCACATGGCCCGCCATTGCACCGCAGTGCTATTCTGTATTGCTGCTGATGACGGTGTGGACGCTCAACGCCTTTACATTTGTATATAACCTGACGGAAGGCGGCCCTGCGCATTCCACGGAAGTTATGGCCATGTACATTTATAAAAAGGCATTTACCGACTATGACTTTGGTCTGGCGTCCGCCGCAAGCACGGCCTTGTTTGTGCTGTGCATGGTTGTCAGTTTGATATACATTCGTTTGACGAACAAGGAGGATACATGATGAAAACAAAAAGCTTGTTCGGCAAAAATTATATCTGGCAGGCCGTCACATACGTGATTCTGCTGGCCATGATTGTGGTTGCGGTGTTCCCTGCAATATGGATGCTGTCTACCTCTATTAAGGATGTGACAGAGCTGTATGATATCCCGCCGGAGATCATTCCGGATGCACCCACGATGCAAAACTATTTAAACGTGCTGCAAAATTCCAAAATGTATCAGGCATTTTTCAACAGCGCGTTCATCACGATTTGCGTGGTATTTCTCACTCTGTTCATCTCTGTGCTGGCCGGATATGGATTTGCCCGGTTCAAGTTCAAAGGTTCCGGCGTTTTGAAGATCGGCCTGCTGTTTGGGCAAATGGTACCGGGCGTGGTTATCATTATTCCGCTGTACTTCCTGTTTTCCAAGGTCGGTTTGCTGGATACGCACATCTCGCTCATCATTGCGGATATGGCCCTTACCATCCCCATGGGTGTTATCATGCTGAGTTCTTTTTTTGCAGGCGTCCCGCGGGAGCTGGAGGAGGCCGCAAAGATCGACGGATGTACGGGCCTGGGGGCATTGTTTCGCGTGGTGCTTCCGGTGGCGAAGCCGGGCATGATCTCGGTAGCTATTTACACGTTCATCAATGCCTGGGAGGAATTCCTTTTTGCGCTGAATCTTACGACCTCCAGCAAAACACGGACGCTGCCCATCGCCATCAGCATGTTCTCCGGCGAATTTGCCGTGGATTGGGGTGCAACGATGGCCGCGGCTGCCGTGGTGGCATTGCCCGTGCTGCTCCTTTTCCTTCTGTGTAACCGATACTTTGTAAAAGGTCTGTCTGACGGCGCAGTAAAGGGCTGAGCAAGTCAAAAGCGCGCCGTCTGCGCGGCGCGAAAAACCTTTAGAAAAACCTTTAGAAAAACCTTTAGAAAAACCTTTAGAAAAACCTTTAAAAGAAAAGACGGAGGCGTTTTATGCAAGCTGTTGATTATACGGGCGTGTTGGATAAAGTGCGTACCTGCTCCAACCCTTCCGCGCTGCGCATTACCGATATGAAGATCTGCAAGGTGGACCTGCCGCCCTGGGGCTGCCATCTTGTAAAGCTGGAGACAAATCAGGGAATTTGCGGTTTCGGTGAGATGCGGGACGGCGCCAGCCCAACGTATCTCAAGCTTCTGAAAAGCCGCCTTGTGGGCGAAAATCCCTGCGAGGTGGACCGGCTGTTCCGAAAAATCAAGCAGTTCGGGGGACAGAGCCGACAGGCGGGTGGCGTATGTGCGGTGGAATTGGCCCTGTGGGATCTTGCGGGCAAAGCCTATGGCGTGCCGGTGTATCAGCTGTTGGGCGGGCGCTTTCGCGACGAGGTTCGCCTGTATGCGGACACCCACATCGAAGATGGCCGCGCCACGGGTATGCTGATGAAACCAAAGGACGTAGGCCGGGTGCTTAAAGGCTTTATGGATGACGGTTACACTGTTCTGAAGATCCTGAGTGTGGAGTTGTTGATGGCCCAGGAGGGAAACTACTGCGGGCCGTTGGACTGGGTAGACCGTCTGCGCGTAGTGGAGGATAAGGTGCGCCGTGTTGCGAAAAGCGGGACACGTGCTGAAGTAGCCGCGGCCAATGCGAAGCTCTATGATTTTAACTGCATTCCGCATCCTTTTACAAATATGCATGTGACGGAACAGGGACTGGATGCTCTGGAAGATTACATTGCACAGATCCGCGATGTAATCGGTTATAAGGTACCGCTGGCGATCGACCATTTTGGCCACTTTCCACTGCCGGATATGATCAAGATTGCCCGGAGGCTGGAGCGTTTCAATCTGGCGTGGCTGGAGGATATGCTGCCTTGGTACCTCACCAGCCAATATCAGGAGTTGAAACGCTCCACCACAGCGCCCATCGCCACAGGCGAAGACATGTACCTGGCCGAGACATTTGAGCCGTTGCTGTCTGCGGGCGCCCTGGATATGGTACATCCGGATATCTTAACTTCCGGCGGCATCCTCGAGACAAAAAAGCTGGGGGATCTTGCCGCGAAATACGGCGCTTCCATGGCTGTTCATATGTGTGAAAGCCCTATTGCCAGCCTGGCCGCCGCACACATGGCCACTGCCAGTGAAAATTTCTTTGCGCTGGAACACGACTCCTTTGATTCTCCCTGGTGGGAGGATTTGATCGTCGGGCCGGTAAAACCGATTGTCGAGCATGGATTTACGCGCGTGACAGATGCGCCGGGCTTGGGAATCGAAGCTCTGAATGAGGAGCTGATTCGAGAGCACGGCCCTGTTAAAGAGAAAAACATATGGATTTCCACGGATGAATGGAACGGCGAAACTTCGATGGACCGCCTGTGGAGCTGAGGAGGGGACGGCTGTGATGCGTCTTGCTTACGGACAAATCAAGACGGTGGACCGTGAGACGATGATGAACGCGCGCCAACTCGGAATCGACAGCGTGCAGTTTAATTTGCCGTATGACCTCCCAGCGGAAAAATTTTGGAAATACGATGATTTGGCGGATTTTAAAGCCCGCTGCGATGCCTACGGCGTGACAGTGGAGGCAATGGAGAACCTGCCCATCCCGTTTTATGACAAAGCAATGCTGGGCTTGCCGGGGCGCGACGAGCAGATAGAGAATGTGTGCGAATCTATCCGCAATTTAGGCCGCGTCGGAATCCCAGTGCTGGGATACCATTTTTCTCCCTCTTTTGTGTGGCGCACGCAGAACCATGCGCCATTGGGGCGCTACGGCGCAAGGGTACAGGCGTTTGACCTTGCCCAGCAACAAATGGGCATCGACGATATGGCTGATTTTGGCCAGCGGCGCGATGTGAAAGTTCCGGATGTAGAGCGGTTATGGGAAAATTTCGCTTATTTTATGGAGCGTGTCATCCCCGTGGCCGAGGAATATGGTGTAACAATGGCACTGCATCCGGACGACCCGCCCCTTGAAAGCCTTTCGGGAATCGCGCGGCTGTTCATCAGCGTGGACAGCTATAAGCGGGCGGAACAAATCATACAAAGTCCGAACTGGGGCCTTCTGCTTTGCATCGGAACATTTTCACAAATGCGCGGTGGAGCAAAAAATATTTTTGAAGCCATTGATTATTTTGGCCCCCGCCAAAAAATTGTCTATGCCCATATGCGCGACGTGCAGGGAACCGTGCCGAAGTTTCACGAATGTTTTCTGGGCGAAGGGAACTTCGATCCGTTCGAGGTTGTCTATGCCTTGCGCCGCTCCGGCTTCGACGGCTTTATTGTCAGCGACCATGTGCCCGCCATTGAGGGAGATACGGAATGGGGGCACCGCGTGCGGTATGCAGACACAGGATATCTGCGCGGGTTGATGGAGGCCATCGAAAAAATGGAGGTCCGGCAAGCAAACCGGGGATCAAGTATCTCCAAAGAAAGGAAACCTGTTTTATGAGTTGCCCACTGCAAGATACACGTCTGGCCCAAATTGGGTTTATCGTAAAAGACGTTGAAAAAACAAAATTGGAGTTTGCACGGTTTTTCGACGTGCCCGTGCCGCCCACGCTAAATAGCGGTGAATATACCGTGACGAAAACAGAATATCGCGGACAGCCTGCGCCGGAAGCCCACTGCAAGATGGCATTTTTCTACTTTGGGGAGCTGCAGATGGAGCTGATTGAGCCGAATGAAGCGCCCAGCGCTTGGCGTGAACAGCTGGAGCAGCATGGCGAAGGCTTGCATCATCTGGCCTTTAATGTAAAAGGGATGCAAATGAACATTGAGAACTGTGAGAATTGGGGCATGAAGCTCATTCAAAAGGGAGAATATCGCCGGGGCGACGGCCGCTACGCGTTTCTGGATGCTTCCGACAGCCTGAAAATGGTGGTTGAACTGCTGGAGCGCGACGAAAAAAAGCCGGAATGAGGAAAAGGGGGAACCAGGCTATGGAAAAGCGCAGCTTTCCGCAGGGATTCGTGTGGGGATCCGCAACCGCCTCTTATCAGATAGAGGGAGCCGCACGTGAGGATGGGCGCGGTGAGTCCATCTGGGACCGCTATTGCGCGATCCCCGGCAACGTGCTGGGAGGAGATACCGGCGAGGTGGCGTGCGACCATTATCACCGCTACCGGGAGGATGTGGCCCTGATGAAGCAGATGGGCTTGAAGGCATATCGGTTTTCGGTGGCTTGGCCGCGCATTCTGCCCGAGGGGAGAGGCCGGGTAAACGAAAAAGGACTCGCTTTTTACTCGGCACTGGTGGATGAACTGCTGGCAGCGGGCATCGAACCGTATGTGACGCTGTATCATTGGGATCTGCCTCAAGCATTGCAGGACATCGGCGGTTGGGCTAACCCGGAGATGCCGCAGTATTTTCTGGAATTCAGCAAGGCTGTGTTCGACTGCCTGGGCAGCCGTGTCAAGCACTGGATCACGCTGAACGAGCCGTATTGCGCAGCGTTTCTGGGCAACTATGAAGGGCGGATGGCGCCGGGTCTGCACGATTTTTCCACTGCGGTTCGCGCGGCGTATTATATGTATGTGGGCCATGGTCTGGTGGTGAAACACTTCCGCGAAAGCGGGCGTGCGGGCGAGATCGGCATTGCGCTGAATCTGATGGGGCGTCTGCCGTTCACTCAGAGCGAAGCGGACATCGAGGCGGCAAAACGAGCGGATGGATATCTGAACCGCTGGTTTATTGAACCGATCATGCGGGGCTGCTATCCGGAGGATATGGTGGCGCTATATCGTTCCAAGGGTGTGGTGCTGCCCGATTTCCGGGAGGAAGACCTTGCGCTCATCGGTCAGAAGCTGGATTTCATAGGGCTAAACTATTACAATGATTTTTACGTGAAAGCCGACACAGAAAAGTGGCCGCTGGGGTTTGTGATCGAAAATCCGAAAAATATTCCGCTGACGGACCGGGAATGGCCTATCACGGAGGACGGCTTTACCCATATGCTGCTGCACATGAAAAATGAATACGGCGTGGAAAATATACTCATCACAGAGAATGGCGCTTCCTATCACGATGTAGTGGGGCTGGACGGCACCGTGCGGGATGGCGCGCGCTGCGACTTTTTGCGCCGCCACATCATCGCCATGCACAGAGCCATTGAGGCGGGAGCGCCGGTACATGGATATTTCCTTTGGTCGCTGTATGACAATTTTGAATGGGCGTGCGGTTATTCCAGCCGGTTCGGGATCGTATATGTCGATTATGCAACACAGAAGCGCACCGTAAAGGAAAGCGGACGGTGGTATTCCGCCGTCATCGCAGCAAACGCGGTGGAATGAAGCCAAAATGAAAAAAGCGGCGGGCTGCCGGGGGCTTCCCGTGCCTGCCGCTTTCCTGTATTCTGAAGGGGGATTTTTTATGCAGTATGCAAAACCGGTGCGCGTGGCGATCATCGGATGCGGCTTAATCAGCGGTGTCTATTTTGAAAATATCACAAAGCGTTTTTCTATTTTGGAGCTGGCAGGCTGCTGCGATCTGAACGAAGCACTTGCATCTGCGGCGGCAAAAAAATATGGAGTTCCCGTTCTGACCATGGAGGATATCCTCGCAGATGCCGGCATTGAGATCGTCATCAACCTTACCACTCCATCCGTGCACTACAACGTTATAAAGACACTGCTGGAGCACGGCAAGCATGTTTATACGGAAAAAGTATTGGCTGTGCGCCGGGAGGAGGCTGCGGAGCTGGTGCGCACCGCAGATGAAAAAGGGCTTTTGCTGTGCGCGGCTCCCGACACATTTTTGGGCGCGGCCATACAGACTGCCCGCTTTGCAGTGGAGAGCGGCCTCATTGGAGAGGTAACCTCCTGTGTCGCAACGCTGCAGCGGGACGCGGGGCTTTTGGCGGAAAAGTTCCCCTATACGGCAAATTCGGGCGGTGGCATCGGTGTGGATGTAGGCATTTATTATGCCACGGCGCTGCTCAGCATTTTGGGGCCGGCCCAAGCCGTCTGTGGCATGTCTGGGACCCATGCACCGCAGCGCACGCACTTCTTCACTTCCAAAGGACACTTTGGCGAACCGTATACGCTCACGGCTGAGACGTTGCTCGCGGCCACCGTTCAGTTCCAGAGCGGCGCAGTGGGGAGCCTGCACTTTAATTCCGCAAGCATCCGATGTGAAAAGCCACAGGTGGTTTTATACGGGACCCAGGGAATTCTATACCTGCCGGACCCGAATTTTTTTGGCGGAGATGTAAAGCTGCTGGCGAAAGGCCAGACGGAACCTTGTGTGCTGCCGCATACGCACGCCTACGACGGCGACGACCGCGGCCTGGGTGTGGCGGAAATGGCTTGGGCGCTGCGGCGCGGCCGTATCCCGCGGACACACAAGGAGATGGCTTACCACGCGCTGGAATTGCTGACGGGCGCAATCGAAAGCGGGCGGACAGAGCGCTTTTATTTGATGGGCTCTACTTTTGTCCAGCAGCCGCCTCTGCCGCGGGGCTATATGGGTGAGAGCTATGGAATGTCAGAGCCGGAGGCCGCCTTGGCATTTGAGGGGTAAGAGAGGAAACAATATGGATACGATTCGGTTTGGCATTATCGGCACGGGGAATATTGCTTCCAAATTTGCGCGCGCATGCGCGATGACACCCGGCGTATGCGCTGCGGGGGTTTCTTCCCGCAGTGCGCAGAACGGTGCACGCTTTGCCGAGGAAAACGGAGTGGAGCATGTTTATCGTGGAGCGCAGGAGATGGTGGATTCTGCAGATATTGACATTGTTTATGTTGCAACGCCGCATACCGCACATTTTGAAAACTGTATGCTGGCGCTGCGCGCAGGCAAGCATGTGCTGTGTGAAAAACCGATGGCGACGCGGCGCGAGGACGCTGAAAGGCTGTTCGCAGAGGCAAAGGCGCGAGGCCTGTTCCTGATGGAAGGCATGTGGTCACGGTTTTTGCCGAATTCGCTTCGCGCAAAGGAGTGGATCGAAACGGGGCGCATCGGCGCAGTAAAATTTATCGATGCGATGTTTTCTTTTGCGGTGGATCCGCGTTTACCCAAGCGTCGTCTGGTAGATCCCGCGCTTGGCGGGGGCGCCATGTTCGATTTGGGCGTTTATACGGTGGAAATGGCTTCGTATTACGCGGGGGCAGATCCGATGGAGTGGAGCGGATTTTGCGATCCTTTTTGCCCGGGGACAGATGCGACTGCCGCGATGGCGCTGCAATATCCGGGCGGCGTGCTTGCAACGCTGCGGATGGGGATCACCTGTGAGGCGCCTGTTATGATGACTGTTTACGGTGAAAAGGGGCGTATCGAATTGCCGCGCTTTTTTGTGGCGAATGAAGCGCGCCTATACGAGGGAGAACTGCTTGCTGCCCAGGAAGTGCAGCGATTCGAACTGCCGGAAGGCTTTTGCTGGCAGATTGAGGCAGTGCGTGAGTATTTGAAACAAGGCGTAACAGAAAGTCCGGTTGTTCCGGCAGCTGCGACCATTGCGGCTGCGGGCGTTCTGGAGAATATGATGCATCGTTTTTTCCCGGACAGATATTAAGGAGGAGCTTTCATGCGCGACTATCTGAAGGAATATGGCATCACGCCATATATCAATGCACATGATACGATTACCCTGTACGGCGCCAGCAGGATGGCGCAGAACACAAAAGAAGCGATGGACCAGATATCGCGCTGTTTTGTGGACATTGCGGAACTACAGTGTGTTCTGGGGGATCGAATTGCGGCAGTGACACACAATGAGGCGGCGTATATTGCAAATTGCGCGGCGGGGGCGGTGCAGCTCTGCGCGGCTGTTTGCCTTGCAGGTGGGAACGATTATGCATATAAATGCCTGCCTGACACACAGGGAAGGCCGAATGAGATTGTGGTGTTTCACTGCCAGCATAACTGCTATGACAAGGCGTTGGAGGCGGCGGGAGCGTGCCTGCGCATGGTGGGCGATGCCGATGAAACTCTGGCATTTGACCTGTGCGCAGCCATTACAGAAAAGACAGCGGCGGTATTTTATTGTCCGGCCAGTATTTATGCGCGCGGCTCACTTCCGCTGGAACAGGTAGCAGCAATCGCTCATTCCAAAAATGTTCCCGTAATTGTGGATGCAGCGGCACAGCTTCCCCCGGTGGAAAATCTTTGGCGCTTTGTACAGCAGGGGGGAGATATGGTGGTGTTCAGCGGTGGAAAGACATTGTGCGGCCCGCAGACCAGCGGTCTGATCGTCGGACGGATGCGCTATATTCAAGAATGCCGACGCTTCGGATCGCCTGCGCATGGCGTATGCCGTAGCGCAAAAGCGTCCCGTGAGAGTATGATCGGTCTGTGCCTTGCAATCGAAAATTATATGGAACGGGATCATGTGGCGGAAAAAGCCGCGCTGTCCTGCAGAGTGGATATGCTGCTGGAGGCAATGCGTGGCTGTTCGCTTTATGCACCCTACCGTATGGAGCATGGTTCTGTAGGGCAGGACTATCCTCGGGCTTTTGCCCGTATCGCACTGCCGCATACGCCTGAAGAAGTTGTGAAGCTGATGCGGGGACGAGGCATATTTATCGGCATGGATATCCCGGCAAACGCGATTTATCTCAGCCCTTTGAATCTGACGGACACAGAGTGCAAAATAGTATGCGGCGAATTATGCGCGGTGGCAAAAGAGCTGTATATGTGACCGGTTTTACACCTGCTGCGAAGGTTCACAGGTGTAGACAAACAGTCTGCCTGTGCCGTTTGTCGAAATGTATTTCACAACCGAATTTGTTGTCATACTGGTTATAAGACTCAGTTGGATTCATCATTGATAAGATATGCATATGTTTCCTCTAGAAACAAAGCTCCCAAACATACCGTCATTACACCTAGTTTCACTCCTTTCCCGCCTTTCATCGTGTCAAAATAAATAGGCTTGCCCGTTTTGGATGATTCATAAATACCTTTGTCCCGAACTGCTACAGGACAACAAAATGATTTTTCCAGGGCATTTCCATCATTTGATGTACACACCGAGTTATCCTATCGGCGTGCTGCGGCTGCATGAGGAAAAAATAGTATCGCTGAGAGGTGGTTTTGAATTTCAGACCCTGTTCCTTCGCACCGGGAAACGCCTCAGACAGGAGCAATCGTTTATTTTGCTCCATGTAGAATTCATCCGGCCTCCGCGCCTTGTGCTGATAATAGATCACGCTGGCGCCGGCACGGTAATATTCAGACAGTTCAAAGGGCAATACGAACTTATTACTCTTTGGCTTATCTTCGGCAGATGGAACGATCAGCCCGTTATCAGGATCAGCAAAGACAATCTCACAACCCCGCAGCCGCTGCATGGCCCGGTTATGCCATTCTCTGCGGCGAAGCTGCCGTTTCTCCTTGCTTTCTCCCGTAAAATCAAGCATCTGCGAGTAAAAGACCCCCTGTAAAATCTCTGGGCTCTCCAGTTCGCAAACCTGGCGGTTGCCGGATTTTACAATCTGACCTAATGCTGACCACAGCTGCTCATCACAAGAACAAAACACCTTGCTTTCCAGATATCCAATATGCCGCCCATCGCCATTGTGTGTTTCGTCAGGCGTCAAATACCAGTTTACGCCAACGGATAGCCCTGTTTTGCTTAGCTGACGAAGTAGCCCCAACTTTCCGAAATCACCAATATCACCGACGTAACGGTTTTGCATGTTATCGCCTCCTTACAAGAAATAGCTTTGAATGACACATATGTCATATATTCGGACCATTCATCAAGAAAGCACTCCGTAAAGCTCCGGCAACACGCACTATACACCCAGCTCGTCCATCATTTTCTCAAATTTCTTTTCCGACTGGATCTCGTGGGTCAGAAAAACGCCGTTGTAGTAGAGCGCGAAGGTGGTGAACGGCGACGGCGCGCTCTGCGCTTGTTCTGCGGTCTCGAGGTGAATCACCTCAAGCGGCACGTTTCTTACCTTGGCAACCTGCTCTAAAAGCGGGACATACTTTGCTGTAAAGGGGCATTGGCTGGTGTAATAGAGCACAAATCCTGCGGGCATTTCCGTGTGCTGCGGCTCCCTCACCTGTGAGCGGAAGGATGGCTTTTCCTCATCCGCTTCAAAGGGCAGCACCAGTAGCTCAAAATAGGGCGGCGCGGAATCCGCCACCTCAAAGCCTTTGTGTTGGAGGTATTTCGGGTCAGCAAGAAAGCCCAGCTTCTTCGGCGATGACAGGATCACGAGTCCCTTTTTGCCCTTTGTCCGACTGTCCCGGATGCATTCGTCCAGCAGAAGATTCGAGTAGCCGTGGCCCTTGAACTGCCCGGACACCCACAGGCAGTCGATGTACATATAACCGTCCCCACAGATTGGTGCCCACGCCTTTTCCGCCGGGAGATACTCGATGAAGCACTTGCCCCGGACGTCGCCCTTCAAAAAGACGAGACCGTTGTCCAGTCGGCCGCTCAGCCACGCCTTCTTGGACAATACCTGCGGGTCTTTCTCATTGGAGATGGCGCAGCAGATGTGCTCCTTGGCAAGGTTATCTTTTGTGATTTGAACCAGTTCCATTTTCATTCTCCTTTTATGGCGAATTGAGTTTGCTTACAGCCAGACGGCCCAATCGCTTTACCAGATCAGCGGGAACAGCCGATATTTCACCTTGGCCATATAGTCCCGATAGCCGGGCAGACCCTCGGCAAGGGTCTTTTCCTCGTCCCGAATGCGCCACGCGATGATGGGAAAATACCCGGCCAGCATTAATAGAAACGCACACAGCGAGCCCAGAACCAGCGGCATTGCCAAAAACAGCAGCACCGTGGCAAAGTACATGGGATTTCGCACCACGCCGTAAAGCCCGGTGTCGATGACGGTCTGTCCCTCCTGCACCTCCACCGTGCGGGAGAGATAGGCGTTTTCCCGCATGACCTCCGCGTAAAGTCCATACCCGATGAGAAATATCACCGCCGCTGCGATGACCATCCAAGTCGGCAGATGCGACCAACCAAAGCGGAAGTCCAGCCCCGCGAGGACGAACATCGCCGCAAACAGCGCCGAGGAAAGCGCGATAATGGTCTTTTGATCCTTGTTTTCCTCTTTTGAATTAAGCCGCTTTTTCAGCAGCTCCGGCGTTTTGACATACAGAATCACCCCCAGAAACACCATGGGGATGAACAAAATGGCGATCAGTAGCCACGCCCCCGGATAGTGGAGCGTCCCGGCGGGAAGAAAAAGTACTGCGCCCAAGCACAAAAGACCCGTGACGCATTTTGCAAGTGCTTTGAGTAGCAGCTTCATATGATAACCCCCTCGCAGTAATCAATTTCGTGTTGGATACTCTGGGCGGTCCAGCCGGTGAAGGTTTTGACGCGAACCTGAAAATCCCGGTTTTGCCAGCGTACCTTGATAAACTGAAAGCGTTTGGCTTTACGTGTACCAGAGAGGAACAGACATCCCTCCTCGATGTCATAGGACTGGGACTTTTTGATGATTTCAGGGTTGAACATCACCTTGTCTTTCATAATTTCACAGATCATGGTTTATCGCTCCTGATATAGATGCCTTTGCAATCCCGATTCAGCGTTGGTGAGCTGACGGTGATTGCAAGCTCCTCCACAGCGGAGAAAAGAGCCGCCGCGCATAAAATCACACCAGACGCGGTCAGTCCAAGCAATGCGTATAACAGTGGGAACGCAAAGATCAGCGCGCCTGTGGCTTTGTTCGCATAAGTATGTAGGGCGGAAAAGGCGTGGAATTTTGCAAAGCCCACGCCGTAGCCTGCAAACCGCAGTGCCGCGACGCCCCCGGCGCACACCCAGAGCCACGCCGGCAGTGGGACGCTTCGCAAAACAACAACCGCAATTGCCACTGCAAAGGCCAGATCGGCGGCGCTGTCCAGCTTCGCGCCGACCTCGCTCTGAATATGCAGGGAACGGGCAAGCGGCCCGTCCAGCAAATCGCTTACGCCGCCGCCCAGATAACAGACCCAGAAAGCGCCGGAAAACGGCGTGGCCAGCACCATCCCGGCGGCAAACAGAAATCGTGAGGCAGTGAGAACATTCGCAATATTTTTCATTGCACCACATCACCGCCCCTTTTTATCATTCTATCACATTTTGCAAATATCGCAGAGGGAAATCGCTGAAGTGTGCGGACTTATAGAAATTGTCAAGATCAACGCAAGCGCTCAAAAGTTGCGGGGCTGTAATCAAAAAACACAGCGGCGGATGAACGAAGCACCAAGATGACAAAAGGCACAGAACCGGAGCCGTCACTCCATTTCTGTGCCTTTCGCCTGTTGTATGCTTTTGCGTTTTCCGGCTTGCGGGTCACGGGATTGAGTCCGTGCCAGCTGCCGCGCCGTGCGGCGTTTCTCTTTTGCTGCTCTTTCTTGGAGAGCTTCTCAAAAGGGATGAAATTTTTCATCGTGATGCTCCTTTCGTGAATGGGTGTAGCCGATGATAACAGAAATCCGGGCGATTGTCAAACGCAGTGTTTGAACGCCACGGTCTGCGCCTTCATGGAGATTTTGCCCACCTCATAGCCGTAGGCGGGCAGTTCCTTTTTGAAGGTCAGAAAGGCGTGGTCGATGGGAAAGCCCAGGATTGCTTCAATCTCAGCATAGGTCAGCATGAAGTTGTCCTCCGTGTGCTTCCCTATCGCCTTCCAAAGCGGCTCGTATTTGCTCATTCGTCCTGCACCTCAAATTTCTGTTATATGTTTATTGTAGCATGGCGGTTGGCGGAAGTCACTTGTTTTCATCTTGCGTCTGTTTCGAAAGCGTGACTGTTTTCAGCTCCAATTCGAGCGACGAAGGATACAGTTCCTTGCGCGCTCGCTGCGCCGCGAGCAGTATGCCCGGTTGAAAAGAACGGCCGCTTGTGATTCACCGATCAGTACGCCGAGGAGCTGTCTAACCGAATGGCAAGAATGTGTTTTCGTCTTCGCCGTGTCAGTTAAGCTGATATAGTCCTTTGGTCAACACTCATAACGGTGACGGGAACGTCCTGTAACCATGTTTGCAAATTTGCTTGAAGAGATCAGAGCTGAAGGAACGATGAAAGCAATGAGCGTTACAGGCAAAGTGGGCTGCCTTCCCGGCAGGACAATTGCTTTCCGTACTCAGATTTTGATAGATGTGATGTATGACTTTATGAATGAGACATTCATGGGATTTCACAAAGAAGTATCCGATGACAGAAGCCTCACAAACCTGACGCTCCGAAAGGGGTACAAAACAGTTATGCAAGACACCTCAGTAATTTATACAGATGCGCCCACCGAATGGAAAAAATTTATCAGGCAGCAGTTAAGATGGTCGGAAGGTTCACAGTATAACAATCTGAGAATGACTCCTTGGATGTTAAAAAACGCCAAGCTGATGTGCTTTATTTACTGGTCAGATATGATTAGTCCGATGATGCTGGTTAGCGTTTATGCCAATACTATAATTTGCAAGGTGTTAAATATACTTGGCTGCGCGATTCCAACATTGGCATATACCGCTCCATGGTGGCAGATCATTCTCTTTATTCTTCTTGGTTGTATCATTAGTTTTGGTTCACGAAATATTAAGGTTATGAGAAGTGTGAAGTGGTATTATACATTACTGCTTCCAGTATTCATCCTTGTTTTAACTGTTGTCATGGTTCCTATCCGATTGCTAGGCCTTATGCTCTGCTCTGACGATATGGAATGGGGCACCCGGAAATTGGAGGAGGACAATGATAAAGTGGAAGTTCCTTAATTGCATTTGTATATTCGCGGCTGCTATATTTATATTATGGGTTGGTTGCAACGAACAGCCTGTCGATACCGAGAAGGCCGATGGCTCTGACAGCATTGCGTCTATTGAGGCTCCGAGTAATAGTCAAGCTACACTGGAAGAACCAACTACGGAATCTATTGTAACAGAATCCTCAGTTGTCGAGTCTGAATATTATCCTATTACAGAGGGACAAAGATATTTGGGCGTTTATGTTCAAGGCCCCGAAGAGACTGATGTTTTAGCTGACAGCATCAATACTTTAGCTTGGTTTGATCGTTTTGATCAGACAAGTGATTACAAGATTTCTTTATGTTTAGACGACAATAAATATATAGCGTTTATCACTTTGCAGCCTACCGACTGGGACTTAAAATTGGTTTCTGACGGGTATTATGATGATTTAATTATTGAATATTTTAAGAAACTCTCTTCGGATAACAGAGCCAATACAGAACTTTTTGTTCGATTAGCGCATGAAATGGAAATGAGGCCCTCTTACAAATCTGGTTGGTACAGTTGGCAAACAGATGATGCTCACGCATATGTAAACGCTTGGGTTCACATTGTGAACTTGGGTAGGGAATATGCTCCCAATGTTAAGTGGGTATGGTCTCCCAACAGGGCAGACGAATACACAACGAAATATTATCCAGGTGATGAGTATGTTGATTATGTCGGATTGACATTGAATAACACATTGGATTCCCGTGAGAGTTTTCAGCAATTCTATGAAAATGAAGGTCAAAGAGACTATTTGGAAGCATATAATAAGCCAATTATTTTTGGAGAGATCGCGGAGCATAGCACCAGTGATGAAGTTCGCAATGAATACATACAATCTGTTTTTGATTATCTTGGAACCTACGATAAATGCATCGGTTTTATTTTCTTAAATCAAGATCTAGAAAGTGCAAGACAATACAAGTTTACAGATTGCGAATTGATATTAGATACATTTATTGAGAATGCGAGGGATTACATTTGTGCGAAATAAGAAGTTTACAAAGTATCAGATCATGACGAGAGTTGGAACGATTATCAGCATTTTACTGTTTGTTGTCCTTGGATTTTGTATCGAAGTTATTTTCTAAAAAATGGAGAAAGTGAAAGATGGAACATCAAACCAAAGGAACGTTGCGCAATCAGGCTGTCATTACATCAGCCGGATCGCCCCGAGCAACCACACCGCGGTTCGTAAGGTATTGGATGGGAGCAATTCCCCCTAACGCTGATCCCATTGGCGGTTTCAGGAGGGAGCCGTCATGTGTAGAACGGGATATCGACCAACGGAAATGGGAGTAACACCGTTAAAAAAAACATCCCCCGGCCCGTGGGAAATGTGGCCGGAACCATGAATTTGCGTATGCAATAAAATATCATACTATTTTTTTGTTCGCCCGGAGGGTTTATGCCCTTCCGGGCGAATTTTGTTATTTCCTTCGGCCCGCTCTATCGGTCAAACACTTTTTCAAAATTTTTTTAAAAAAGTGGTGTTTGGCGGGTAGCTGGAGGCCTTTCAACAGTAACTTTGGCGGAAAGGGAGAAAACCACCGAAATCCCCCACAGAAAGGGGGTGAAAAGATGGAAACGATCCCCCGCAATGATTTTATCCTGCGGCACCGCTATGATGCTTTCTGCAAAGCGGTACTCCGCAATGAGGCTAAAAGCTACTGGTCGGAGATGGCGCATCGCCGCGAACGTGAAAAGTCGCTGGATGCTCTGACACAAGAGGAAATGGACAAGCTCTCAGTCGTGGATGATTACCCCAGCGACAGCTACGTTTTTTCGTCGTATGGGTATGACCTGCTGATCGACAACGAGCTTGTAGCCGAGGCGTTCGCCAGCCTGCCGGAACAGGAACAAAGCATTTTGATTTTGCACTGTGTTCTGGATTTGGCAGACGGAGAAATCGGCAGCCTCATGGGAATGTCCCGCAGCGCCGTACAGCGTCACAGGACAAGGACCCTGAAACAGTTGCGTATGAAATTGATGGCGTTCATGCCAGAGGGAGGTAAACGCGGATGAAGGAACCTACATTCAACGGCAGAGAGCTTCTTCCCCTTTCGGTGATGGAAGCTGCCCACGCTGGGGATGCAATGGCTATGGAGCAAGTGCTGCGGTACTATGAGGACTACATAAACAAGCTCTGCATCCGCACCTTGTATGACAGCAACGGCATCCCCTATGTGTGCGTGGACGAGTATATGAAGCACCGTTTGGAAATCAAGCTCATTCATTCCATCATCGTTGCCTTGAAGTAACGACCCGGCCACGGTAACGGAAATGTCTTATTACTCTCTTTCCGCATTTCCGCCGGCTCGGTGGCTGATGTATGTACCTTGACAAATACGCCCGCAGGACAATGGCGGCGCGTCATAGGGCATACGGACACATTCTGTCTACACCGAGCCGGACGGCGGGTGCGCCATGATGCTGGTTTCTACGAAAACAGCGGAGCGACAACCACCCAGCCGCAAAATAAGCGTAGCTGCTTATGGGCGATGACGTGCAGGCAGGACAATGATACTCCCTTACAGCCACAGTCCGAGCGTTAAAAGCGTCACAGGCAATGGGTAGGGCCGTGTGAGAACCACACGGGGGTGAAAAGCCCGTGGAGCTGGGCCGCCAGCCGTCCGTGTTTTGCCCACATTTACAAGGAACCTTTGCTTTGAACAGAAGGAGGCCATATTATGAGTAATAACGATGTGCCTATTTGGGAAAAGTATACGCTTACCATTGAGGAAGCGTCGAAATATTTTCGCATTGGAGAAAACAAACTGCGTCGGCTTGCCGAGGAAAACCCATCCGCTGGCTGGGTGATTTTGAACGGCAACCGCATCCAGATCAAACGGCAAAAATTTGAAAAAATCATTGATTCTCTTGACACAATCTAGTGAAAAAGAGCCTTGACTATGCTATAATACTCTTAAAGCGTGTCAAGGCTCTTTCCGTCATGGAAAGGAGCATGACGAAATGTCAAAAAAAGAACGAGATGAAAAAAGGCGGGACAGCAAAGGCCGCCTTTTGAAATCTGGAGAGAGCCAGCGAACAGACGGAAGATACGCCTACAAATATACGGATACCTTTGGAGAACCGAAGTTTGTGTACTCATGGAAGTTAGTCCCTACGGACAAAATCCCTGCCGGAAAACGCCCGGATATTTCTCTGCGTGAGAAAATCAAGCAGATACAAAAAGACCTTGACGATGGGATTGACACCATCGGTAAGAAAATGACCGTGTGCCAGCTATATGAAAAGTATATCCGGCAGCGGGGCAATGTGAAACGGGGAACCCATAAGAGCCGCCAGCAGTTAATGAAACTTCTGTCCGAGGATAAAATCGGAGGGGCCAGCATCGACAGCGTGAAGCTGTCTGACGCCAAAGAATGGGCCTTGCGTATGCAGGAAAAGGGCGTGGCCTATCATACCATCTGCAACGGCAAGCGTTCCCTGAAAGCCATTTTTCACATGGCCGTACAGGACGATTGCCTCCGCAAGAATCCCTTTGACTTCCAGATCAATGAGGTTATCAACGACGATACCGTACCAAAGGTGCCGCTTACCCCTGCACAGGAAAAGGAGCTTTTGGGCTTCATGCAGAGTGACCCCGTTTATGCCAAGTATTATGACGAGGTATTGATTCTGCTGGAAACCGGACTTCGCGTTTCCGAACTCTGCGGCCTGACGCCTGCCGACCTGAATTTTGACAAGCGGTTTGTGAATGTAGACCACCAGCTTTTGAGAAGCACCGAGGACGGCTACTACATCGAAGCGCCAAAGACAGACAGCGGTTATCGCCAGGTGCCTATGAGCGCAGCGGCCTACAAAGCATTTCAGCGCGTGCTGCACAGGCGAAAGGATGGCAAAGGCGTTGTGGTGGACGGATATAAGGGCTTCCTGTTCTTAAACCGGGATGGACTGCCGAAAGTGGCTGTCCACTATGATGCCATGTTTCAGTGCCTTGCTAAGAAGTTCAACAAGTTCCATAAGGAACCGCTGCCGGAGGTCATGACGCCGCACACCATGCGGCATACATTCTGTACCAGAATGGCAAACGCAGGCATGAACCCAAAGGCATTACAGTACATCATGGGGCATGCCAATATCGTTATGACGTTGAACTATTACGCTCACGCCACGTTCCATTCCGCACAGGAGGAAATGGAACGGCTGCAAGCTCAGGCACAGACCAGCGCAACCGTCAACACGCAGCCAGCGTCAGAGAGCGCCCAGGAAGCCCAAGCCGCATAGAATGCGCAGAATGTACTACTGTTTGTACTACGTTTGAGAGCGAAAACATGAAGGGTAATAAGAACGTTTGTGAGGTTCTTCCGATAGGAAAAGTGCCGGAAAAGCCCGAAGTTACGGGCTATACCGGCATATAAGAAAACCTAAAGAGATAATTGGAAATCTATTAAATGATTATATACAAAAAACAAAAGCGCCGCCGGACGGGAAGACCGTCCGGCGGCGCCGGAATGATATTTTTGCGGGACGGCGCATTACAGCATTTCACCGTCCTCGTCGTCCGCCATAAATTCGCGGCTGCTCACGCGTTTTGCCATGCGCTCAGCCTCCACCATGTCGGAGAGCGTTTCCTTTACCTGTGCCGCGTCCTTCACCCAGGCGATATCGAACTCCGGCGTGGACTTATCTGCCGAGCAACAATGGATGGTGCCAAGGCCGAACATACGCTCCCACAGCGAGCGGCGCAGCGTCACGTCCATAATGCGGTACAGGCGCACCTCATCCTCCTGCGTGTTCAGCATGCCGGTGTGGATGAGCAGCTTTTCTTTTGTCAGCGTATATTTCGTAAAAGTCCATGGCAGGCCGAATGCGATGCGTTTTCGGTCGCTCCAAACGATGCCGCCGTTGTCTGCGTTTTCCATAGCCAAAGCCCCCTTTTGGTGTTATTGTACCAAGCCGGTGCGGCAAAATCAACCAAAGCAGAAAATTTGTGTCGGACATTTTGTCTGCCGCCCAAGGAAACAGCGCGTTTCAATTGGTGTTTTCCGGAACCAGCTTCCCAAAGAGACTGGCGGACAGCCCGCTCTTTGGTTTTTATGAGAGCTTCAGGGACAGCGAATAATTGCAGGGGATCATTCTTTAAAGGTTTTTTCTACCAGCCCGGCGTATTCTGCGTAAGCACAATGATTCTTCAGTTCTGTGAGGCATTCGGCAATGCGTTTGTAATACCAGTAGTGTTCCTGTTTATCTTTTTGGTTGAATCTTTGCCATAACCGCTCTCCGTAAACAAGCTGATCCCGGTAAAGGGAACGGATATTGGAAAGCTTATCGCCGAGCGTTAACATTTTTACTTCTATGGAAGCGTCCCTCAAGTGATCTATTGTTTCCTGCTTACGGATTTTCCAGGTCGATCCGGCAGGCAGATCTTCTCGTTTGTTTTCGCTTTCTGCAGCGACCAAAGCGGCGATCCTTTCCCCAAAGGCTTCTTGAATGCATTCTGTTGTGGCGGCGGTATCCTCCACGACGTCGTGCAGAACAGCGGCTGCTATGACTTCTTCATCCGTTGTCAGAGTGCCTACAATAGACGCAGCCTCCAAGGGATGAAGAATGTAGGGGACCTGCGTACCCTTTCTCACCTGGCCGTTATGAGCCTTTACTGCGTACACGATTGCTTTATTTAATATTTCTCCCATGTTTATACCGCCTTTTTCCGGTGAGATGACAGCAAAAATAAAAAAGTTACATTCCAAAAATGAAATGCAACTTTTTTGGTGGGAGAGGATGGATTCGAACCATCGAAGCGAAGACGCAACAGATTTACAGTCTGCCCCCATTGGCCACTCGGGAACTCTCCCATATTCAATAAATGGAGCTGGTGGACGGATTCGAACCCCCGACCTGCTGATTACAAATCAGCTGCTCTACCAGCTGAGCTACACCAGCGTGGAAATCGGCTTGCCAGCTTCATATCCTTTATATGCGCCCAAAAGAAGAATCATGGCGCTTAAATATAATATCAATTCCTCCGGCCTTTGTCAAGCCCCTTTTTTACCGGACGGAGAAAACTTTTACGGGAGCGCGGTACGCGCCTTTCCTCTTGCTTTTTTTGCCGCGCGGCTCTAAGATAAAAGAGGAAGAAAAGCGCCGCGCAGATGCGGCACGGCACACAACTGAACAGAGAAAGTGAGAGAACAGGAATGGAACCCTCTAAAGTATATTTTACAGACATGCGTGCGCTGCCGGGCACGAACCTGCAGCAGAAACTCAAGCGGCTGATCCTCAAAGCGGGCATCGGACAGATCGATTTTCAGGATAAATATGCCGCTATCAAAATCCATTTCGGCGAACCGGGCAACCTTTCTTACCTGCGGCCCAATTTTGCAAAGACCGTTGCGGACGCCGTGAAAGAGCTGGGTGGCCGCCCGTTTCTGACAGACTGCAACACGCTGTATGTGGGGCGCCGCAAAAATGCGCTGGACCATATCGAAGCGGCTTATGAAAACGGGTTTTCGCCATTTTCCACCGGCTGCCAGATCATTATTGCAGACGGCCTGAAGGGGACGGATGAGGTGGACGTGCCCGTGCGCGGCGGCGAATACATCCGGGAGGCCCATATCGGCCGCGCCGTGATGGATGCGGATATATTCATTTCGCTGTCCCACTTCAAAGGGCACGAGAGCACGGGCTTCGGCGGCGCCATCAAGAATATCGGCATGGGCTGCGGTTCGCGCGCAGGAAAGATGGACATGCATTGCGCGGGTAAGCCGGACGTGGACAAAAGCGTTTGCCGGGGCTGCGGTGTGTGCATGAAAAACTGCGCGCACGGAGCCATTGCTTTTGATGAAAACCGCAAAGCGGGCATCGACCACGGCAAATGTGTGGGCTGCGGCCGCTGCATCGGTGCATGCAATTTTGACGCCGTATACAACGGCAACGATTCCGCCAACGACGAGCTGAACTGCAAGATGGCCGAGTACGCCAAGGCTGTGGTGGACGGCCGCCCGGCTTTCCATATCAATATCGTCAACCAGGTTTCGCCTTACTGCGACTGCCACGGTGAGAATGACACGGCTATCATTCCGGACGTGGGGATGTTCGCCAGCTTTGACCCTGTGGCGCTGGACGTAGCGTGCGCGGACGCGTGCAACCGCATGCCCGTGATGCCCGGAAGCCTGCTGGACGAAAACCTGCGCGCCTGCGGCGCCCGTGACCATCACGACCATTTTACGAATGTTTCTCCCAATACAGATTGGCGCTCGTGTATGGAGCATGGGGAAAAAATCGGTTTGGGCACACGCAGCTATGAACTGATTACAGTCAAATGAAGAAGCTTTTGAGCGGCGGGGATACCCGCCGCTTTTTTATGCAGAGCTTCTTTCTGCACTTTGTACAGAAAACAGTTTGAATTAGCATGAAAATGTCAGTTTTTATTTAAAATATACAACAAATATCCATTTTTAAGGATAAAAATATATTTTTCATTTTTTGAGTTTATAATCTAATAATGAAAATTTTTACCTTATTATAGAAAAATATGGAAATTTATTTGTTTTATAATTATGAAAAAAAGATATCAAAACAAATGATTTTGTTGACTTTTTACAATTGTGATGATAATATCAAACCGTTGCAGGAAGCAGCATAGCTTCCGCTTCTTCACATTTTGCTGCATGGATAATCCATGCGGCGCGGCCTTGCGCAGATGCGCGGGCCCTGCTGCCTGCGGCGGCGGGAGGCCCGGCGGCGCACATGCCGCATTGCAGGAGGTTCCGGCGGCGTGTGGGGAAAAATGCAAATGAAAAGGAGAGAAACGTATGAAAAAAGTACTAGCGATCCTTCTGGCGGCGTGCCTGGCACTTTCTCTGGCGGCATGCGGCGGCAGCGGTTCTTCCGCGCCTGTTTCCACAGCGCCGGATACCTCTGGCTCCGCGCCGGCTTCCGCGCCTGCGGCGGCCGACGGCTCCATCGCCGTTTTCTATTACACGTACAGCGACACATATATTTCCACGGTCCGCACCGCGTTGGACGCGGAGTTGGATAAGCTGGGCGTTGAGTACCAGGACTATGATTCCAACTCTCAGCAGAATACCCAGACCGAGCAGGTTGATACTGCCATCACGAAAGGCGCTACCTGCCTGATTGTGAACATCGTCGAGACAGGCTCCGACGACGCGGCGCAGGGTATCGTGGACAAGGCGAAGGCAGCGGACATCCCCGTGATCTTCTTCAACCGCGAAGTGTCCGACGCCGTGGTGAACAGCTATGAAAAATGTGCGTTCATCGGCACTGACGCGGCCGAGGCCGGACACATGCAGGGCCAGATGATCGCTGATTATCTGCTGGCGAATTATGACGACGTGGACCTGAACGGTGACGGCACCATCTCCTATGTCATGTTTAAGGGCCAGAACGCCAACCCCGAGGCCGAATACCGCACCCAGTACGCCGTCGAGGACTGCGACGCTGCGCTGGAGGCCGCCGGCAAGCCGGCGCTGACGTTCTATGACGCCAACAACGCCGACAAGTTCCTGGTGGACCGTAACGGCACATGGTCCGCGCAGGCTTCCAACGAGTATATGACGACGATTCTGTCCGAGTACACCGAGGCCAATAACAACATGGTCGAGCTGGTCATCTGCAACAACGACGGCATGGCCGAGGGCGCCATCACAGCGCTCAAGACCGCCGGCTACAACGCCAGCGCGGACAAGGCCATCCCTGTGTTCGGCGTTGACGCCACCGATGCAGCCAAAGAGCTGATCGCCGCCGGCAGCATGGTCGGCAGCATCAAGCAGGACGCCGAAGGCATGGCGGCGGCCATTGCGCTGCTTGCCAAGAACGCCACCAGCGGCGCGGCCCTGATGGACGGCACCGACAGCTACAATGTGGATGATGCCAGTGCCAAGATCCGCATCCCGTACGCCGTTTACACCGGCTGATAGACCCGATCAAGCAAACAGCAGGAAGATAGCTGCCTCTACGGGCGGCTATCTTCCTGCTTGAATCTGAGATTTTACGCGGAGGAGAGGCCGAATGGAGAACAACAACAGCGTTCTGCTCGAAATGAAAAATATCTGCAAGTCCTTCCCCGGCGTCAAGGCGCTCGACAATGTTTCGCTGACGGTAAAGCGCGGCACGGTGCATGCACTGATGGGGGAAAACGGGGCGGGCAAGTCCACCCTGATGAAGTGCCTGTTCGGCATTTACAGCAAGGACAGCGGGCAGATCCTGCTGAATGGGAAGGAAGTCAGCTTCAAAACCTCGAAAGAGGCGCTGGAACACGGCGTCGCCATGGTGCATCAGGAGTTGAACCAGGCACTCAAGCGCAATGTTATGGACAATATCTGGCTCGGCCGCTATCCCACGGTGGGGCCCTTCACGTCCGAAAAAAAGATGCTCGCTGATACGGCGGCGATTTTTGATGATTTGGGCATCCATGTGGACCCGCGCACCATTATGAGCACGATGCCCGTGGCCCAGCGCCAGATGGTGGAGATTGCCAAAGCTGTCTCGTACCATTCCGACGTCATCGTGTTCGACGAGCCCACCTCCTCGCTTACTGAGGAGGAAGTGGAGCACCTGTTCCGCATCATCAATATGCTGCGGGACCGCGGCTGCGGCATCATTTATATTTCCCACAAGATGGAGGAGATCCTGCGTATCTCCGACGAAGTGACCGTCATGCGCGATGGCGCGTGGGTCGCCACAGAGCCGGCGGCGGAAATGACGATGGAGCGCATCATCAAGCTGATGGTGGGCCGTGAGCTGACAAACCGCTTCCCGCCCAAGGACAACGAGATCGGCGGCGTGCTGCTGGAGGTGGAGGGCCTGACGGCCATGCATTCCAAGCTGCGCGATGTTTCCTTCAATGTACATAAGGGCGAGATCGTCGGCCTCGCCGGCCTGGACGGCTCCGGCCGCACCGAGGTGCTGGAAAATATTTTCGGCGTGGCTACCCGCAAAAGCGGAGTCATCCGCCTGCACGGCAAAGAGGTGAAGAACCGCCGTGCCCGCGACGCGATCAAAAACAAGTTCGCGCTGCTCACCGAGGAGCGGCGCGCCACGGGCATCTTTGGCATTTTGGACATTCAGGAGAATACCACCATCTCCAGCTTGAAGAAATATAAGGTAAAGGGCCTGTACCTCAGCAGAAAGAAGATGGAGGAGAGTACGGAGTGGTCCATTCGGGCCATGCGCATCAAAACGCCGTCTCAGGATACGAAGATCCGTTCGCTTTCGGGCGGCAACCAGCAGAAAGTCATCCTGGGCCGGTGGCTTCTGACAGACCCCGAGGTGCTGCTGCTGGACGAGCCCACCCGGGGCATTGACGTAGGTGCAAAGTACGAGATCTATCAGCTCATCATCAACCTCGCCAAAGAGGGCAAGGCCGTTATCATGGTGTCCTCGGAAATGCCGGAGCTTCTGGGCGTGTGCGACCGCATCCTTGTAATGTCCGGCGGGCGGCTCGCCGGAGAAGTGGATGCAAAGGCCACGACGCAGGAAGAGATCATGACGCTTGCCGCCAAATACGCATAAGGAGGAATCACTGTGGGAACGAATGCCAAACTGACCATCAAGCAGCGCTTGGAAAACTTCAAAGCCATGGAAAAGGAGGATAAGCGGCGCTGGTGGGGCGAGTTTTTCATTGATAATTCGCTCTATATCTTCCTTATTGCGGCTATCATCGGCATTGCCGTCTATAACCCGAACTTCGTGTCGATGAAATCCATCATCAACATCGTTTCGCTCTCGGCCGCGAATCTGCCCATTGCGCTGGGCATCGCGGGCGCGATCATTCTGACAGGCACCGACCTTTCGGCCGGGCGCGTTGTGGGCCTGACGGCTTGCGTGGCGGCTTCGCTGCTGCAGATGGCGGAGTACCCCAATAAGATGTTCCCGGGCATCGGCACTGTCCCCGTGCCCATCGTCATCTTGGCGGTCATTGCCATCGGCGCGCTGGTGGGCGCTGTCAACGGCTTTTGTACGGCCAAGTTCAATCTGCACCCGTTCATTGTCACGCTGGCCACCCAGCTCATCGTGTACGGCACGCTGCTCATTTACCTGATGCAGGGCAACAACAACGGGCAGTCTATCTCCGGCTTGGATAAAAGTTATACCAATCTCATCACCGGCAGCATCCTTTCGGTGCCGGACGGCAAGGGCAATATGGTCCCCATCCCCAACTTTGTGTGGTATGCCATCGTGATCACCGTCGTGATGTGGTTCGTCTGGAACAAGACGACTTTCGGCAAGAACATGTTCGCCGTAGGCTCCAATCCCGAGGCTGCGAACGTCTCCGGCGTGAACGTCGCCGCCACCACCATTCTGGTTTTCACGCTGGCGGGCGTGATGTACGGCTTCACCGGCTTCATCGAGGGCGCGCGCATCGGCGCGAATACGGCAAACACCGGCTTGAACTATGAGCTGGACGCCATCGCGGCCTGCGTCATCGGCGGCGTCTCGTTCGTCGGCGGTATCGGCAAGATCCGCGGCGTCATCATCGGCGTGGTGCTGCTGCGCATTATCTTCGTGGGCCTCACGTTTATGAGTGTCTCGTCCAATCTGCAGTACATCATCAAGGGCCTGATCATCCTTGTGGCCTGCGCCATCGATATGCGCAAGTATCTGGTACGCAAGTGACCGGAGGGCGCCATGGAAGAAGAACACCGCTCGGAAGGCACGCTCCGGGACACTGCGCCCGAGCCGCGGTACCGCGGCTCGAACAATATGTACCGCGGCGTGACGATATCCGTGAAGGCGCTGACCGGGGCGATTTTGGCCGGTCTGGCCGCGCTTGCGCTTGCCATCGTGTTTCTTGCGGGCAGCGGCGGATTCACCGTTACGTTTGAAACCGACGGCGGTTCCCAGGTGCCCGCGCAGACCTGCCGCTACGGCGAGCTGGTCCGGCGTCCCGAGGACCCCGTGAAAGAGGGATATGTCTTTGACGGCTGGTATTGGGACGTGGAACGTGAGCACAGACCCTGGGATTTTGCGCAGGATACGGTGGAGGACAGCATGTACCTCTACGCGCGCTGGCAGCCCGTGCCGTAAATGCGGCGCCGCGCCGAATCAAAGCTTAAAGGGCCCTGTACGGTTTTCCGTACAGGGCCGCCGTGTTTTTCCGTCCTTATGCTTTCCTTAGAATTGCGCGTTAGGATACAGCTGCGGAAGCAAAAAGGAGTGGAGAAAACATGAAAAAACAAAATGGAATACGCGCCGTCCTGTGGACGGTCCTCATGCTGGCGGCCGCTCTGACGGGCTGCTGTGCCGATGGAGAGAACGTCTGCACGCTGGACCCGGCGGACCCGGCACGCTTTACCTGCGGCGGGGTGGAATATATTACGCTGCGGGAGGCTGTGCCGCGTGATGCAGTGGGGCGCAAGCTGGGCGATATCCAGACACTGGCGGCGGTGGACGGGGAAGGGCGCGTCGTGGATACCTGCGGTGTGACGCTTTCCTTCTCTGCTTTGGCCCGGCTGGAGGAAAGGCTGCCGGAGGGCGGGCGCACCGTGCAGGTGCTGAACGTATGGGCGCTGCCCGGCACGACGGACGGCGCTGTGGCCGTGATGGTGGACGGCACATTCCGCCGCGCAGTACCCGCGGATGTACTGCCGCCGGAAGCGGAGGTCCTCAGCTTTGCACGGCAGGCCGGGGGATACGGGGAGGCCTTTGCGGTGATGCCGGAGGACTGCCGCAGGCTCACTTGCGGAGAGACAGTCTACCTTGTCACAGATACACCCGTTGCGCCGGAGGCGCAGGGCGCATATCTGGGCGTGCTTGCCCGCTCCTGCGTGTTCGATGCGGATACCGGGCGGGAACTGACGCGCGCGGAGCTGGAGCATATCGAACCGGTGCCGGGGCCGCTTTCCGCCCAGCGGCGGGAGAGCCGCGTGTACGGCGCGGTGTACGCGCTGGAGGGAACGGACAGCGGATCGGCTGTGGCGGTAGAGGTGGACGGCGCATTGCTGCGGGCCGAAGCGGAGCGGCGCGCGCCGGGCGCGTCCTGACGCTGCCATCCGGGCGGCCCTTTGCCGCATCCCTGCCGGAGGGCTGGCGCAAAAAAAGGCGCTCTCAACAGCCGGAATGGCTGCGGAGCGCCTTTTTTGTTTTTCCGCGGGCCTATTTCCGTACAGGCGCAGGCCCGGTGCTCTCCCGGACGATCAGCTGCGGACGCAGCAGCACCTTGCTTACGGCAACACCGTTCATCAGACTGTCCAGCAGGCTGAACGCACTTTTGCCCAGCGCCAGCCTGTCCTGCCGGATGGTGGTAAGGGGCGGTTCGCAGCCGGCGGCCAGCGGAAGGTCGTCGTAGCCCATCACGCTCACGTCCCCGGGCACGCGCAGGCCCAGACGCCGCAGCTCGGCCAGCACCCCTCGGGCGATGCCGTCGCTGGCGCACAGGATGGCTGTCGCGCCCTGCGCAAGAAAATGCGGCACGTATTCGCGCGCACAGTTTTGTTCATAATACCCATAGGCCATCATCCGTTCGTCGGCGGAAAGCCCGCACAGCCAGGTGGCGTGCAGGAAAGCCAGCCGCCTTTCCTCAGACACCATTGAATCCCGCGTGCCGTTCAAAAAGGCGATTTTCCGATGTCCCAATCCGGCCAGATGCCGCATGCCGAGCTCCACGCCCTCCCAACTGTCGGTGCCCACATATCCGACGCTGGCGTTGGGAACGCAGTTGTCCAGCAGCACTGTGGGCGTGCCAGTGCCGGCCAGCGCACGCATGTATGCATCCTGCGGCGTCAGGCCGAGAATGAAGGCGCCGCCGTATCCGCCCTCCAGCAGCAGGCTGCCGTATTTGGTGCGCGCCTGCGCCTCGGGCGTGGTGGGCAGCACATCCACGGCCCATCCCCGTGCCGCGGCCGCCAGCCGGAACCCGGCCACGATCTCGTACCCGAACTGGCCGATGTTGGCGTATTCCATATTTTCCACCAGCACACACACCTTGGGCTGTGCCTGCCTGCGGGCACGCTTGGCCGCATAGCCCATTTCCACCGCCGTGTCCAGCACAAGCTGGCGGGTCTCTGCGCTCACGTCCGGCGCGCCGTTCAATCCTTTTGAAACCGTGCTCACCGCGATTCCCAGCCGTTGGGCAATGTCTCGGATCGTCACCAAGCGCCGCGCCTCCCTTCGTTGTCCGATATCCTGTTTAGTATAACCCGCACCGCCGCTCTTTGCAATGGGAGAGAAAGAATATTTTATTGAAATATCACAAAATACGTCTTGACGAAATCCGTATCCAATGCTAACATGGTGGTGTTCTACGAAAATTTGCGAAAATAAATTGCTTTTATCCCGCGGCGGCGGTTCAGGAAAGGAGTTTTTCCATGAAAAGAGATATTCAGATACTGACGGGGCAGGTGCTTGCGGCCGACTGCCGGAAAACCATTGCCCAGGCTACGCCCCGTGAGCTGTACAACGCGGTGTCCAAAGCAGCGCTGGACCTCGCTGCGGACGCATGGAAGCGCGCGCCGGGCAAGCGCGTGGCGTACCTTTCGGCGGAGTTTCTTGTGGGACGCCTCGTTTACGCCAATCTGCTGAACATGGGCCGCCTGGGCGAGGTGCAGCAGATGCTGCTGGACGCGGGTGTGGATGCGAACGTGTTTGAAGAGATCGAGGACGCGGCGCTGGGCAACGGCGGCCTGGGCCGCCTGGCCGCGTGCTTTTTGGATTCCGCCGCCACGCAGGGCGTGCCGCTGGACGGCTACGGCATCCGGTACCAGTACGGCCTGTTCAGGCAGTATTTTGAGGATGGCTTCCAGAAAGAGACCGCCGATGACTGGCAGCGCTTTGGAGATCCATGGAGCGTTCGCCGGGAGGAGGATGCCGTCACCGTGCAGTTCGGCGGGCAGGCCGTGCGCGCCGTGCCTTACGACACGCCTGTCATCGGCTACGGAATGAAAACCGTCAATACACTGCGTCTGTGGCAGGCCGAGCCGTTCCAGGCATTCGATTTCAATTTGTTCAACGCCCAGAAATATGCCGCTGCCGTGCGCGAGCGGGACGCCGCCGAAGATATCAGCCGTGTGCTGTACCCCAACGACGACACCGACGCAGGCAAGCGCCTGCGCCTCAAGCAGCAGTATTTCTTCTCCAGCGCGTCGCTGCAGGACATGGTGCGTGCTTACCGCGCGGCCCATGGCGGGGATTTCACCCATTTTGCCGACGCATACGCGGTACAGCTCAACGATACCCACCCCACAGTGGCCATTCCCGAGCTGCTGCGCCTGTTGGTGGAAGAGGCGGGCATGCGTTTTGCCGACGCAGTACAGGTGGCCCACGATACCTTTGCCTACACCAACCACACCATTATGCCCGAGGCGCTGGAAAAATGGGATCAGAAGCTGTTCCGCGGCGTGCTGCCCCGGGTGTATCCGTATGTGAAAAAACTAGACGCGCTGCTGCGCCGCACGCTGGAGCAGAGGGGCGTGCCCATGGGCGAGGTGTCCCGCTATGCCATCCTGGAGGACGGCATGGTGCATATGGCGCGTATGGCCATCTTTGCCACCCACTCCACCAACGGTGTGGCGCGCCTGCACACTGAGATATTGAAGGACACCGCTCTGCACGAATGGTACGAGCTGTATCCCGAGCGGTTCAACAACAAGACCAACGGCGTTACCCAACGGCGCTGGCTGGCGCTGGCAAACCCGGAACTGGCGGCGCTGCTGCACGACGCTGTGGGCGACGGCTGGCTGACAGACCTCTCCCAGCTCAAGCGGCTGGAACCCTGCGCGGACGACCCTGCGTTTCTGGCGCGTTTCATGGACGTCAAGCGGGAGAAAAAACGGCAGCTCGCGGCGTATGTGGAAAAGCACGAGGGCGTGCGGCTTCACGCAGACTTCCTGCTGGATGTGCAGGTAAAGCGCCTGCATGAGTATAAGCGCCAGCTTCTGAACGCTTTTTCCATTCTGGACACATACTACGGCCTGAAGGAGGGGCGCATCTCCCGCGCGGATTTCGCGCCCACCGTCTACCTGTTCGGAGCAAAAGCCGCGCCGGGCTATGTGCGGGCCAAGGGCATCATCAAGTATATCAACGAGCTGGCGGAACTGGTGAACGGCGATGCGGACGTGAACGGCCTGATGCAGGTGGTGTTTGTCCAGAACTACAACGTCAGCTATGCGGAAAAGATCATCCCGGCGGCGGATGTGTCCGAACAGATCTCCACGGCCGGCACGGAGGCGTCCGGCACCAGCAACATGAAGTTCATGCTGAACGGCGCGGTGACGCTGGGCACACTGGATGGCGCAAACATCGAGATTGCAGAGCAGGCCGGCGCGGAGAACGAATATATCTTCGGCGCCCGCGCCGATGAGATCGCGCGTCTGCAAGAGGACGGCTACGACCCGAACGCCGTCCTCGCGGCGGAGCCGCGCGCAAAGCGCGTGGTGGAAAGCCTGGTGGACGGCACATTTTCCGACGGCGGCACAGGTATGTTCCGCGAACTGTATGCCTCCCTCACCGAAGGCGCAAGCTGGCACAAGCCCGACCACTACTTCCTGATGCGGGATTTTATCGAGTACTGCGACGCGCGCCTGGCTGTCAACCGGGACTATCGCGACGCGCGGGCTTTCGCGGCAAAGTGTGTGCGCAATGTGGCAAACGCGGGCGTGTTTTCGTCCGACCGTACGATTCTGGAATATGCGCGGGACATCTGGCACGTGTAAACGCATGGGATAAAGCAAAACGGCATGGAGCAAAAGTTCCATGCCGTTTTTTTATGCCTTCAGCATCCGCCAGAGCGTGGTGCGGCTGATGCCAAGGCTCTGCGCCGCACGGCTTTGGTTGTCGCCGCTTTTTTCCAGTACCATTCGGACGATCTCCCGCTCGATGAGGGCCAGCGGCTGGGAGAGGTCGAGAGAGGCGGCGGGGGAGGCCGCCGTATCCGCGTCGGCGGGCGCAAGGGAAAGCTCCGCCTGCAGGGCGGCCTGAACGTCCGACAGCCGGATTTGTGCATCCGTGCACAGTTCCGTCAGCCGTTCCATCACGCGGTGGAACTGCAGATAGTTCTGCGTCCACGGATACTGGCGCAGCAGCGTAAGCGCATCCGCGTCGATGCCGCGCCACTGCCTGCCGGTGTCTATCGTATGGCGGTCCAGATACAGGCTGAACGCGGTTTCCACCTGCGCGGGTTGGGCGTGCAGGGAGGAAAGGCAGAGGGGAAAGCAAGACAGGCGGTTGATGAATTCCATTGCCGCTCCGCTGATGCGCCCGTCACCGGCTTCCACACGCGAAAAAATCAGCTGGTTGTGCTTCGCGGTCTGTCCCTCCAGCAGAAAGGCCAGAAGCTGGCGCCACTGCGTATCGTCCAACGCGTTCAGGTTTTGGAAATACAGCGTGTTTTCCGTATCGCAAAGCGGAGAACTGTGGTGTCCCAGCAGATAATTCCAGGTTTTACGGCTCAGCAGGTTACAGTCGATCTGAATAAAAGGGTGGCTGCGACGCGCGCTGCGCAGGTAGATCGTGCGCGCCAGATATTCCTTCCCTGTTCCGGCGGCGCCGAACAGAAACACCGGTGCGCGTCCTGCCGCCGCCTGCAGGATGCTTTGATGATATTGGGCGGTGAGGCCGGTGATGTTATAGATACCGGCGGAGCACGCCTCCTCCAATTGGCTGCAGTTATAGTAGCTGATGCCGTATTTGTCCCCGGCGACAGGGGGTGTGGAAGCGAGAAAATAAAAGGCGGTATAGGCCTCTCCGTCGGAGGGAAGCTGCATCGCTTCAATGTTGTACAGCAGCCCGCGGAACTGCTGCATGACCTTGATGCGTCCCGCGGCGGCCACGCTCTCGATTTTTTCGCGCAGCATGTCCAGCAGCTCTGCGGAGGCGTCCTCCAGCGTGGAAAAAACCAGCTTGCCCGCACGGGTGAATACTACGGTCTGGCTGGTGCGTTTGTGCAGGAGCTGGCGCAGGAACTGGTTTTCGCTGCGCAGCTGGCGGTTGGCGCTGCAGAAAAAAACAGCCTGGTCGAACGCGGCGCGGATGCTTTCGGCGCTGGAGGTGATAAGGAAAGCGTTGACGTCCATCTCCTTGGCGGCGGTGTAGGTGACCATATCGCACAGGACCGAGGCATATTCCTCCCGCCGCAGGTATTGCAGCGTGGTAACGGCCTGGCTGGAGGATTGTATGGTAAATACGTCCAGCTGGTATGGCAGCAGCGTCCGCAGGATGCCCATATCCTGTGTGATGTTGGAATATCCCACAATGGCCACCCGCCCCTCGTGAATGTTGGCGCGCTGAAGCGTGCACAGGACATCGTACACGGTGGTGCCGATCTCGATGACCGGCAGCGAAACGGATTGTTTCAGCAGTCTGGCCGTGCCGCCCCGGGAGATGATCACATCAAAATTTGCGTGGAAGCCTTTCTGCGCGAGCTCCAGCCCTTTGGCCAGATCGCCCACGCTGATGGTCAGCTCCAGGCCGTCGTATTCTTTCGCGGTCTCTGTTAAAAGCGGCACCATCCCGGGATAGGGAGAGATCGCCAGTACTTTGATGGATGGCATTTTCTTTCATCTCTCTTTTGTTTAAAAATGAAACATATTTTTGCTTTATTATAGCGAATTCACAAAGAAAACACAACAAATTTTCTTAAGTGTTTCATAATGAAACGATTTGCGAAGGGATTCTGCATACCAGCATAAAAAATACGCCTGTATAATGAAAATGACGAAAGGTCCGCCGGACAGGGATAAGAGGAGAGCCTATGATACATTTATTTGTAATTGCGGATGATTTTACAGGCGCGCTGGATACAGGCGTACAGTTTGCCTCCTATGGAGCGGCCACGAAGGTCGTTGTGGGGACAGGCCTGCAGGCACTGGAGGCAGACGCGCAAACACAGGTGCTCGTGGTGGATGCCGAGACACGCCACCTTCCGGCGGCGCAGGCATATGATACGGTCTACCGCCTGGTGCGCTGGGCAAAGGAAAAAAAGATCGGATGCATCTATAAAAAGACAGATTCCGCGCTGCGCGGGAATATCGGGGCAGAGCTTTCCGCCGCGCTGGCAGCGGATGGAGGCGACAGGCTCCATTTCGTGCCCGCCTTCCCGAATCTGGACCGCGTCACCCGCGGCGGCGTACACTACATCGGCGGCGTGCCCGTTGCCCAAAGTGTGTTTGGAAAGGACCCCTTTGAGCCGGTGACGCATTCCCGTGTGGAGGATATTCTGCATGAACAGACGGATACACTGTGCGCCTATATCCCCGGCGGCGGTTCCGCAGAGGGCAAAGCAGGCGTGCTGGTCTATGAAGCTCAGACGAACCGGGATATGGCACAGGTCGCCGACCAGCTGGCGGCCCGGAGCGAGACCGGACTGCTGGCCGGCTGCGCGGGCTTTGCATCCGTGCTGCCGCGGCTGTTGCAGCTGTCCTGCCGGGACACCGCGCCGCTGCCGCTCTGCGGCCGTCTGCTCGCGGTCTGCGGCAGCATCAACCCGGTCTCGCTGGAGCAGTGCGCGCAGGCCGAGGCGCAGGGAGCGCCCCGCTTCAGCCTCACGCCGGAGCAGAAGCTCTCGCGGGACTGGGCGGCCGGCGCGCAGGCGGGCGAAATGCTGGGAGCTGTGTTACGGGCCTGTTCGCAGGAGCCGGTGGTGGTGCTGGACACAGGCGGCGCGGTGGAGAACGCGGGCGCGGACAAAACCGCAGACCGCATTCAGATCGCCAATACGCTGGGCGCGCTGCTCAAGCGTCTGCTGGACGACGGGCTGGAGAGCACGGTGCTGATCATGGGCGGTGATTGTCTTTTGGGCCTGATGCGCCAGCTGGATGTAACGGAGATCATGCCTCTGTGCGAAGTCGCGCCGGGCGTGGTGCTGTCGCAGTTCACCTATGGCGGACGGCAATGGAACCTTGTTTCCAAATCCGGTGGGTTTGGAGCAAAGACACTGTTTTATGACCTGCAAAACATTCTGGAACGATGGAAAAAGGAACTGCCCGCGGTGTGACGGGGCATGCAGCCTTTCGGACAGGAAAAAAGGAGAAGATAAAATGCGTATCGCCTGGGAAGGACGGGAGCTGTACTGCCATATCTCAACAAAAGCAGGCTTTGACCCGGTAAAAACACTTTATGTCTGCGCTCCGGGCGCGGATGCGGCAAGCTATGAAGCCGCCGCACGTTTTGCGCAGGCATCCGGCTGGCGGGAAATCGCAGAGCAGGACGGGGCGGTACTGGTGCTCCCCATCGTGCCGCACGGCTGGCGGGCGGAGGACGCGGGGCTGCTGATGAAGATCTACCGCGGCACGCGCGGCAGCTTTCCGACCCAAAGCGGGAAAAGCCTGTATGGGCGCGGCGGCTATTTGTGGTGTTGGGAAACACTGATCTATGCGGTGGGATATGAGGACGGCGCCTCTTTCCTGGGCGACGCCTCGGCTGCCTGTCCAAGCTTTTTTGCTGCGGCGGCGCTCGTGGGCGGCGTGCCGCAGGATTATACGCCCGGGGAGCGTCCTTCCAGTCACTGGCTCGTGGAAAATGTGAGCGCGGATTATAAAACCCTGAACCGGGAGCTGCCCGTCTGCCTCTGGCTGATGGTGCGTGAACGGCAGGAGGCGGACGCGGCTGTCCGCTATTTCAACTGGAGCAACGGCGCGCAGGGGCCGGGCTGTGAAGAAATGTTTGATGATATTTCCGCGACGGTCTACCGGGCGCCGGATGGCGGAGCGGCGCAGGTACGGATTTCGACCGGAACCTTCGGCCCGGAGCCTGCGCTGGCGCGCACGGTTTTTTCACAGCTTTTTGAACGCGTCATCCGCTGGAAAAACGGCCCGGATGGAAAGCTGACGCCTTTCATGAGCCGTGCGGACTTTTATGCGTCCCCGCGCTTTGCGCTGGATTCTGTTGTGTACGGGGGCCGCAGCTACGGCTTTTTCGTTCATGTGCCGGAAGGGCTGACGGCGGAGCAGGCCAGGGGCCTGCCGCTGGTGTTCAGCGTACATGGCCGGGGCGAACCGGCCTGGATGTTCGCGGAGAAAAACGGCTGGGACAGGCTGGCGGACGAGACCGGCGCGTTTCTGCTGGCCGTGCCGGACTCTCCGGAAAACATCTGGTTTCTGGAACGCGACGGCGGTGTATTCGCCCGGATGATCGACAGGCTCCACAGCCGTTACGGCATCGACCGGGAGCGCGTTTATCTGACGGGCTTTTCCAACGGAGGCATGATGACACGGGAGGCGGGCACGCGGTATCCGCAGCTTTTCGCGGCTTTATCACCCTGGAATGCACCGCCTGCCGAGACCTGGCCCGGCTTTGCGGAAGGCGGGTGGCAGATGCCGTGCTTCATCTATCTGGGTGACAACGACCCCGTCGCGCGGGGCACGGAAGAACCGCTGCTGGAGCAGATGCTCCGGGCAAACTGTTGTGCGGCTGTGCGGACGGCCGGGGGCTTTGTGCCGGATGCGATATACAACGGCGAAAACCATTACACTGCCGCGCGTGGGTATACCGAGGGCGAACGCTTTGGCACAGCGGTCTACCGGGACGCGCAGGGCGTACCGCGCGTATGTGTGACAGTGATGAAAAATATGCCCCACGGAGCGATCCACGATGAGAGCCGGGCGGCATGGGAATTTATGAGACGGTATCGGAGGCCGGGAAACGGAAAGGCTGTGGAAACGGTGCCGCATACAGAGAGCACAGAAACAGAATGCGCAAAACAAAAGGAGGAGCGACTGAAGTGAACGATACGATGAACGAGATCACAGCATTTTCTCCCTTCGGAGGACGTCTGGTGCTGGAGGAGGTCAAAGGTGCGCAGGAACGTGCGAATGTGCCGGAGAACAGCATCGAGACGAAGGCGGGCGATGACCGCAGCATGTACGTCTATGTGCCGGCTTCCGGCTGCCCGGACGCGAAACAGACGCAGGTCGTCATGTTTCTGCGGGATGGCGCGGACGAAGCCTCCGCCCAGGCGGCCATGCAGGAATATGGTTTGGATGCGCTGGCGGAAAAGGAGCATTTTGTGCTGGCCTTCCCCAATCCGCGGCAAAGCGGCTGGAGCGAAAGGGACGCGGAAGACATGGACTATCTCTCCCGCTGCTTTATGGCCCTGCCGCAGGGCAAGGGAAAGGTCGGCGGGTTCATCGGAATGATCTTCTATATCGGCGGTTCTCCGTCAGCCGGCGCACTGCTGCTTGCGATGAGCGCGCGAAGGCCCCTGAATGTGGCGGGCGTGCTGCTCTCGGAGCTCCCTGCGGATTACAGTATCCCGCAGGACGGCGTGAACGCGCCGCAGGTGGCTTATCTCTGCGGCGGAGCCGCCCGCGCCGCAGATTATTTTGGAAAGGTGAACGGAGTGACGGGAGCGGACGCCCGGCCGCTGGAGCACGCGGTGCTTTACACCAGCTCCGTAAACCCAAATGTGCGGCACATCGTGTCCGAGCTGCCGTTCAGCGCGCAGGAAGCGGTCCGTGCATGGGACATGCTGTTCTGCAAAGCGAGGCGCTGGTCCAACGACACCTATGGGACATATCAAAAGCGCACGGATTTTACGGCCCGCGGCTTTGTGGCACACGTCAACGACCCGGGCCTCGGCGTGAACGAAGGCTTTGCCCATACCTGGTACGAATATGTACCGCCCCGTCTGCGCGGCAGCAAAGAAAAAGCGCCGCTGGTGTTTTATTTTCACGGCATCGGCTGCGTGCCGCTGTACGGCGCGGAGCAGAGCGGCTGGCACGATATCGCCGACAGGGAAAACTTTATCGTCGTATATCCCAAGCCCGCCCGCAACAAGGCGTGGAACATCTGGGATGAGCCGGGCATGCCCAGCGACCAGGCCTTTGTGCTGGCGCTGCTGGAGCATATGAAGCGGACCTATGCCATTGATGAAAGCCGCGTGTACATCTCCGGTTTTTCCATGGGCGGCATGATGACCAACGCTCTGGCATGTGCATATCCCGAGCTGTTTGCGGCGGCAGCCCCTTGCAACGGATTCAATTCCGGCTATCTGGTCCCGGCGTCGGAAATGTGGACGATGCTGCGGAAAATGCCCACCGGCCGCGGTTTGCCGGACGGCCCTTCCGAACCGGTCACCCGTACACGTGTACGGGCGGATGCGAAAAAGGCTGCCTTTGCCTACCGTATGCCCCTCATCCAGAGTTCGGGCCTGCTGGACGGCACATGGCCCGCCGCGCAGGACGATCCCTTCAAGCGGTTGGCTTCTTTTGATTACTGGAAAACGTACAACAATATTCCCCTCACGCCTTACGAGCCTGCCGCCGCGTGTGAATCCGGCCTGACGGCCGACGAGACATTTTATGACTGTGCGGACGGGCGCTTCCTTCACCACCGTTGGTTCAGCCGCGATGAAGGAAAGCCCGCGCTGTTTGAAGTTGTGCTCGCAAAGCGTATGCCCCACGCGCTGGACCTGCGCCAGCTGGAGCTTGCCTGGCAGTTTATGAAAAGGTTCTCACGCGGGAAGGACGGTTCTCTGCACATCGACCCGTAACGCGCCCGCTGCGAAACGGCCGGACGCTTTGAGATCACAGCAGATGGGAGGAATGGAAAAGAAAAGACGGGAGTGGAAAATGGTATCTGCATATTGGAAAACACGGCAAAAGCGAATAGAATGAAGGAGTGAATCACAAATGACAATTCAAATGATCATTACATTGGCAATCGTGATCGGCATGATCGTCATGATCATGTCGGACAAATTTGCCTTCGGCGCACCGCCGCTGATCGCCTGCGTTCTTCTGGTACTGACGGGCTGCGCCACCATGTCCGAGGCCTTTGCGGGCTTTGTGGACAAAAATGTCATCATGATCGCCGGCTTTATGGTGGTCATGGCGGCGTTGGAAAAAACCAGCCTCATCGACAAGGTCAAGGCAACGATGTTCAATATGGCCAGCAAGGGCGGATATCGCAACTACATCCTGTTGCTGATCGTTGTCATGCTGGGTGCCAGCGTGATGAGCGGTACAGGCTATTATGTATTGGTGCTGAGCTTGGTATCCACTATCCCCTACAATAAAAATCTGCCTATTTCAAAAATCTTTATGCCCTTGGGCTATGCCACTTACAACCCCATCGTACCTGTGAATATGGCGTTTTACGTGGGCTTGGTGGCCTCTCTGCTGGAGAGTTCCGGCGTCACAGGCACCGCAGTGCCGCTGCTGGTATATTCCGGCATCAAGCTTGTCAGTTCTATCGCGTTTTTGGTGTGGGCGGTTATCGGTTACCGCTTCCTGCCGGACCACCCCATTGCCGAAGCGGGCGCGCAGGCTTCCGAACAAAAGTCAGAGGGCGAAAAGCTGTCCAGGTGGAAAGAAATCGTTGTGTATATTGCTTTCGTGGTCAACTTCGTAGCCATGATCTTCCTGGATAAGCTGGGGGAGCCGGGCTATGCCATCCCCGGCGTCATTGCCGCCGTACTGTTCGTTTTGGGCATCCTCAATTTCAAGGAAGTGCGCAACAATATTGCCTCTCCGCTGATTCTTATGATGGCCGGCGTCATCGGCGTGGCCGGCGCCCTGGCGAACTCCGGCTTCACCGCCATGGTGGGTGACGCGGTGGCCGGCGCTTTGGGTACCAGTGTCAGCCCATTTGTCATCGTATTGGTGTTCACACTGCTCACCAGCCTGAGCGCTACGTTCACGGGCGCCAGCTTCGGTTCCCTGTTCGTATTTGCGCCCATCGCCATCTCCGCTTGCGTCAGCATGGGGTTGGATCCTACGGCTGTGGCTGTGGCTTGTGTCACCGCCGCTTGGATCAACTGGATCATGCCCATCGACGGTATGCCTGCTATGATTCTTGGCATGGGCAAATACAAGCTGGTTGATTTCTGGAAGTTCACTCTGCCGTTGTACGTCATCCAGATTCTGGTGCTGTGCGGGGCCTGCGTGATTGTATTCCCCATGTAGTAATAACCTGCGGTCGGCGGCGGAACATGCCGCCGGCCCTTTTCGGAGAGAGATGATACGCCATGAATACACTGAGTAATTTGAAGATGCCGCGCGCCGTCTGCTGCGGCGAGGGCGCGCTGAAAAAGATGCCGGAGATCCTTCAGGCGGCGTCTGTGAAAAAAGCGGCTGTCTTTACAGACAAGGGGATCCGCAGCGCCGGCCTGCTGGACCCCGTGCTGGAGCAGCTTCAAAAGTCGCAGGCGGCATTCTGTGTGCTGGATGACCTGCCGCCGGAGCCGAGCTACGGCCAGGTCCAGAAGCTGGTGGATGCCTGCCGGGCCGAGGGCGCGGATATGATTCTGGCCGTGGGCGGCGGCAGCGTGATGGATACCGCCAAGCTGGCCGGTGTGCTTTTGGACGGCAGCTCGACCGTGCACGACCTGCTGGAAGCGCCCGGCCGCGCAAAAAAATGCTGTCCCACGCTGATGATCCCCACAACGGCGGGCACGGGCAGCGAAGCCACGCCCAATGCTATCGTAGCCGTGCCGGAGCAGGAGCTGAAGGTGGGCATCGTCAGCGACGCGATGATCGCAGACAATGTTCTGCTGGACCCGCTGATGATCAAAAATCTGCCCCGGAAAATTGCGGCGGCCACAGGTGTGGACGCTTTGGCGCACGCCATCGAATGTTACACAAGCAATAAGGCGAATCCCATCAGCGATACTTTTGCGCTGGAAGCGCTGGATATGATTTTGAACAACATCCTGCCTGCGTGCGACAGTGCGGACGCGGTATCGCAAAAATCAGCCATGCAGCTCGCAAGCTTTTACGCGGGCGTGGCTATCACTGCCAGCGGCACAACGGCCGTCCATGCGCTCAGCTACCCTCTGGGCGGAAAATATCATATCGCCCACGGCGTATCCAACGCCATTCTGCTTGCGCCTGTGATGCGCTTCAACGCGCCTGCCTGTCCGGAACGCTTCGCCGCCGCGTATGACCGTTGCGTACATGGAGAAAAAACCTGCGTGACGCAGGAGGAAAAAACGGAGTTTATGCTGCGTTGGCTGGAGAAGATCGTCCGGCATCTGGAGATACCCACAAGCCTTTCGGCATTCGGTGTGTCTGCGTCGGATCTGGAGACACTGGTGGCGGCCGGCATGCAGGTGACACGGCTTCTGAACAACAATCTGCGCCCGGTGACGGCGGACGACGCCCGCGCGCTGTACCGCCGGATCCTCTGACATCGGAAAGGACGGAAAAACATGAATAGAATCGAGATCAAGGGCATCATCCCGCCCATCATTACGCCGATGCACGCGGATGAAAGTATCAATACCGCCGAGCTGCGCCGCCAGGTGGACCGCCAGATCGAAAACGGCGTGCATGCGCTGTTCTGCTTTGGCACCAACGGCGAGGGATATATTCTGGACGGCAGGGAAAAACAGCTCGTGCTGGAGACGGTCATTGAGCAGGCGAACGGCCGCGTGCCGGTGTACGCGGGCACAGGCTGCGTTTCCACACGGGAGACCATTGCACAGTCCCGCATGGCCAGAGACGCGGGAGCGGATGTGCTGAGTATTATTACGCCCAGCTTTGCGGCGGCCAGCCAACAGGAGCTGTACGACCACTACCGTGCCGTGGCTGAAGCCGTGGATATTCCCATCGTGCTGTACAATATCCCGGCACGTACAGGAAATGCTCTTGCGCCCGAGACGGTAGCACGCCTTTCCCGGATCGAAAACATCGTCGGTGCAAAGGATTCCTCGGGAAACTGGGATAATATGAAAGCTTATCTGGATGGCACGCGGGGCAGCGGCTTTGCAGTGCTTTCCGGCAACGACGGCCTGATCTTGGACTGCCTGAAGAACGGTGGCCGGGGCGGCGTGGCGGGCTGTGCCAATGTTTACCCCCGCACCATGGCGTCTATTTATGATTGTTTTGCCGCGGGCGATTTGGAAAAAGCGCAGGAATATCAGGCGAGCATCGCGTCCTTCCGCGCATGCTTCAAATACGGCAACCCGAATACGGTCGTCAAAACAGCCGTGGCGCTGCTGGGCTACGACGTGGGAAAATGCCGCGCACCGTTCAACCAGCTCCCGGAAGAAGGCGTTGCCGCGCTGCGGCAGGTGCTTCGTGAGAATGCGGAAAAGGGGATGCACTGACCCATGAACAACACGGAAATAAGGCGGTCGGTCATCGGCATCACGATGGGCGACCCCGCGGGCAACGGGCCGGAGCTGTGTGTGCAGGCCCTGCTCCACAAAGCGATCTATGAGGAATGCCGGCCGCTTATCGTGGGGGATGCAAACGTTATCGAAAAAGCGGCTGTGCTGCTGGGCCATCCGGAGCTGACCGTGCACCGCGTGGACAGCGTGGAGCAGGCGGCTTTCACCTGGGGGATCATCGACGTTTACCATCTGGACCTTGTGGACCTGGCGCGGTTTGAATACGGAAAAGTGTCCGCGATGTGCGGGCGCGCGGCGTTTGAGTGCGTGCGGAAAGTCATTGAACTGGCACTGGACGACGAGGTGGATGCCACCTGCACCAACGCTCTGAACAAAGAGGCCATGAACTTGGCTCTCGCGCCCGAGGGCATGCACTTTGACGGCCATACGGAAATCTATGCCCACTATACTCACACCGAGAAATATACGATGCTGCTGGCGCACCACGATCTGCGTGTGGTACATGTTTCCACGCATTGCTCGCTGCGGGAAGCGTGCGACCGTGTGGAAAAGCAGCGTGTACTGGATGTCATTCATATCGCGGACAGCGCATGCAGAAGCTTCGGAATCCCGCGCCCGCGAATCGCCGTGGCAGGGCTCAACCCTCATGCGGGAGAAAACGGCCTGTTCGGCAGGGAGGAGCTGGACGAGATTATCCCGGCGATCCGTGCCGCGCAGGACGAGGGACTGTGTGTGGACGGCCCTGTGCCGCCGGACAGTTTATTTCCCAAGGCGCTGGGCGGCTGGTATGACATCGTTGTGGCCATGTACCACGACCAGGGGCACATTCCGCTCAAAACCGTCGGCTTTGTATATGACAGGGAAAAACAGGCGTGGAAGGCTGTCGAAGGAGTAAACATTACACTGGGGCTGCCCATCATACGTACCTCGGTGGACCACGGAACGGGTTTCGACCAGGCAGGCAAAGGCACTTCGAATGAATTGAGCCTGCTCAACGCCATTCAATATGCCGTCACGATGGCCCGCAACCGCAACATCAAAGAGTGAGGGGAAGAAAACCATGAAATATCCATGTTTGCCCGGCCTGACACCGGACGGCACCGTTTATCAGAATTCTGCAATGGGGACGGTGGAGGCCATGCTGCCCCCCGGGCCTTGGGCTACGGCGCATGCGCCCGCCTTGCTGGAAACTCCGGACGGCAGTTTGCTGTGCGCCTGGTTTGCTGGCAGCTTTGAAGGCAGCGGCGATGTGAGCATCGTTTGCGCCCGCCTGCCCAAAGGAGCCGCACGATGGGAAGCTCCAGTACAGGTGTCCCATGATGAAAAACGCAGTGAGCAGAATCCCTCGCTGTTTCTCGCGCCGGACGGCGCTGTATGGGCGGTTTATACCGCCCAGCTGGACCGTGTGCCCGGCAAGGATAATATGCAGTTCACGTCTGTCATCCGCCGGCAGAAAAGTACGGACGGCGGCCGCATTTGGGGCGAACCGGATGTGCTGTTTGCCCGGGAGGGAAGCTTCTGCCGCCAGCCCATCCAGGTGCTTGCAAGTGGACGCTGGATATTCGCAAACTGGCTGTGCAGCGACAGCGCATCCGGTCTGGCCGGAGACCCGACGGCGTTTCAGATCTCCGACGATCAGGGCTGTACTTGGCGCACTGTAGAGATGCCGGGCAGCAACGGCCGTGTACATGCCAATGTGGTGGAGCTTGCGCCGGGACGTCTCGCGGCGTTCATGCGGAGCCGTGCGGCAGATTTCATTTATCGCAGTGAATCGCTGGACGACGGCAATACGTGGAGCGAACCGGTGCCCACGGTCCTGCCCAATAACAACTCCAGCATCAGCGCCGTCAAGCTGCAAAGTGGACGCATTGCCGTTGCCTATAACCCCACCCATACGCCTGCGCCGCAGCCAGGTGTGGCAGCCTGGCCCGGCCTTCGCTGCCCGGTTGCGGTGGCCCTCAGCGAGGACGGCGGCCTTACATGGCCGATGATTCGCCATATGGAGCTGGGAGAGGGTTTTGTAGGGTCAGAAAACAGTACCAACAACCGCCAGTATGAGTACCCGTATCTGATGCAGGCTTCGGACGGCAGGCTGCATCTGGCGTTCGCGTATCAGAATCGCCGCGGTGTAAAATGGATGACGTTTTCGGAGCAGGATGTTATGGGTGAAAAGCGTGAAACTGTAGGCGTGTACAACCCGACAGCCGCCAGGGTATAGTGCGTTTTACAGGCGGAAAGCCCGAAAGCGCGCTGCCGCGGAGCGAAGCGGTTTCACGGCAGTGCGTGCCATTTCAGCAACACGCAAAAATACGGTAAATTTTTTTCAAAAGCATGTTGACAAGAAGAATGTTTCATGATAAAATCTAACATGCTGATTCGGAAACGAACAGCAGAAAAAGCGTGATCACGGGGTGACTCGTGTTCACATATATGCGGATGTGGCGGAACTGGCAGACGCGCTAGATTCAGGTTCTAGTGAAGGCAACTTCATGTGGGTTCAAGTCCCTTCATCCGCACCAAAGGAAAACGGGCTTTTAGGAATAATTCCTAAAAGCCCGTTTTCCTTTGATTTTATGCGACAAAACCGACTGATATCTTTTTTGTCACATGAACTTGATGTCAAAAAACATTTTGGTTTTCGACGCAAATTCGTCACACTGTGTGTAATAAATTCGCAAAAGCAAATGCGCTTTTTACATAGCTGTAAGGATGAATTCTGCTGATTGTTTTATTTCGGTCTAACATATATGCTGAATATAGCAAGCGTAGATGCTTGTATATTAAAAACAATATGAGGAGAAGTTCCGGATAATGCAATACTCAGGCAAGCATTGAAGCGAAAAAAGAATCGATGCGGCCCAGCATCGATTTACTGGACGCCATCCCTTCGGAAAGCCGCGTCAACGATGTCTTGTAGTATTAAGCAATAAGTGGACGCCCATTGACCATGACGAACGAGACACTAATGTGTTCATCAAATATGATTAAATCGGCCTTTTTTCCATTGGCGATAGAGCCGGTTTGGTGGCTGATGCCTAGAAGTTTGGCCGGCGTCAAGCTTGCCATTCTTACTACTTCGTACAAAGGTGCCGAAGTCAAATTACGGAATGTACGCACCAGTCGGTCACTGGTCGCCACACTGCCGGCGAAGGAGCAGCGGTCCGGCAATTTAGCCACACCGTCTTCCACAATGGTATCGAGGCCGGTGTTTTTATTGCCCAAGACATAGTGGCCGTCAGGCATGCCGGCACCGCGCATGGAGTCAGTCACCAGACAAATCCGATCTGCGCCTTTCACTTTGTAAATCAGCTGCAAAAGCTCTTTGGGCAGATGGCAGCCGTCAGCGATCACTTCAACAAACAGATCATCCAGCAGATATCCTGCCTCTATGGCGCCGCCGACCCGAAACGCATCAATGCGCCGGACACCGGACATGCCCGAGTAGAAATGAGTGAGTGCACGCATCCCGTTTTCATAAGCACGGAATACCTGTTCGGTGGTGGCATTGGAATGCGCGAGGGAGCTGACAATTCCGTGGTCTTGCAGTGTGCGTAAAAAACGTTCGGCTCCATCCAGTTCTACAGCAAAAGACCAGCGCCGAATGCGATTGGTTTTGGAGAGGACCTCTTTGTACTCTCGTTCATCGGGAGCTCGCAGGTATTTTGGGTCCTGCGCGCCGCGCTGTTCGTATGCGAAATAAGGGCCTTCCAGATGCAGTCCCAGAATATTGGGCATGTCAGGACGGGTAAGTTCTACCTGATTGAACAGTTGGATAAACTCCAGCAGGGAAGCTTTGGTGCTGGTGATGGTGGTTGGAACGATGCTTGTGGTTCCGTGACAAAGATGAGACCGGCATGCGCCATAGATAGAGTCGAGGTCACCGTCCATAAAGTCAAACCCGCCCGCGCCGTGCGTGTGCGTTTCGATGAAGCCGGGAGAAAGGTATTTGCCGTTGACATCAACAGTATGCTGTGCTTCAAAATGAGGCAGAGCATGGTTGATGGAAACGGCTTCTATTTTGTCATCCCGTACAAGCAGTTCACCGAGGAAAATGCCGGTTGGGAGAATAAGCCGCGCGTTTTTAAACAATGTGGTACACATAGAGAAGCTCCTTTGTGCTGAATGAAAAATCGGATTTACCGAATCAATTTTCGGATAGGGAAGTATTCTGCCGCAGATAAATGAAAAAGCTGGAAACAGAAAAAACGAGCAGCCCCAGCGGCACCAGATAAAAGCTGGCGTGGGCGCCGAAAACATCGTTGGCGATGCCCAGAACAAATGTGAAAATGAGGTTGATTGCGCTGCCAGCGGTTACGATCAATCCCAGCATAAAACAGGGCCTGAGATGAAAAGAAGTATGAATATTAACAAGTGTGGTAGGGTATGTTACAGAAAGAAAGAAACCGCAAAGAGCAATGAGGTATAGGCCGGTTTGCCGCCAGAGAAGGCCAAGCAAAAACAAGAAAAAGGCTGCGAACGACAGAAGAAAAACAATCTTGAATTCTCCAACTCGTTTGATGAACCGGGCGAGGAACACGCTTCCCAGTGCAGAAAAAATAAAAAACAGAGAAAAGACAGAGGAGGCCTTGGCAATATTCATATGAAATGAGATGACCGCGTAATTGACAAACCAATTGTGCATGGCGGTAACGCTGGAAAGGTATCCGCCGACAGCCGCTACATAAAGGAAAAAAGCAGTGCTGAAGATGTGCTTCAGCGGAAGTGTCCTCTCCGGCTTTTTCTCCGTGTCTGGAACGACTGGCGCTGGGAAAAAGCTGAAATGCCAGAGTCCCAGACAGATAATGAGAATAGCGGCGATGATGAGATAAATAAAGCGCCAATTGACGTTGTGCCGGATCAGCAAGCCTGCTGTGGTTTTGCTCAATGCAATACCGCCATAGTTGACCAAATGAAAAAAGCTCATGAAAAAAGCCTGGGAAGTGGTGAACAGGGAAGGGATAAACGAATTCACAGTTACAGTAAGGGCGGCAAGTGCGCAATATAGAATAAAACTCAATAGAATCAGCCGGGCATAGGTATGGGCGCAGAGCATGGCAAGACAAAAAAGCAGAAGGATGCCAAGCAGGAGAAAGAAGCTCTTACGGCTGCCGATTTTATCACAAAGGTGCCCGCCGATTGAAGTGAAAACGCAAAACCCAAGCAAATTGACCACAAAAATGGCAGAGGCCTGCGTGTCGTTGATACCGAGCTCCGGCTTGATCTGAGGAAGGAAAACACCTAAAATGCCGTCGATAAAAGCCAATGCCACCATGACAAAACAAATCATAAAAAATGTAGCTTTTTTGCTTTTTTTCATTACAATTGCTTCTCTCCTGTCCGCTGTTAATA